>Ga0335080_10001123_pt1 | contig 25733 bp, 22 predicted proteins | sample Lox_Sample_34_FD_206720 | JGI IMG/M metagenome (GOLD analysis project Ga0335080, IMG submission 206720) | Soil microbial communities from Loxahatchee National Wildlife Refuge, Florida, United States - Lox_Sample_3.4 | ecosystem: Environmental > Terrestrial > Soil > Wetlands | place: USA... | reverse complement strand
GGAGGATTCAAAACGGTCTGCGTGCTTACGAAGGTTCTGCCCACCGTCAGCGACGCTTCATTGACTTGGGCGCACAGGCCGGACGCGAGAAACACCACCGGCGCAACCATGCCTAACAGTCGTTTCATCGCCATCACTCCTCCGCCAAACCGGTGATCTGCGTTGTTCTAACAAGGGTAGCACGGCCTTACGGGCCCGGATCATCCCGCAAAGTTACCCCTATGATGCCCTTGCTGGGGCGCCTGAGCCTGCACGACAAGGCCGAACAGGATGCTAGAATCACTCAGATGCGCGCTGTTCCCTGAATATTCCCAGTGCCAGCAAGAAAACCCATTTCCGAATCCGGAGGTGCCCTGCCTCCCCGCAAGGTAGGCTTTGTCAGCCTTGGCTGTCCCAAGAACCTGGTGGATAGCGAGGTCATGATGGGGATGCTTTCGCAAGCGGGGGCCGAATTGACGTCCACGCCCGAGGACGCCGACGTGATCGTGGTCAACACCTGCTCGTTCATCGCCACCGCCCAACAGGAATCCGTGGACACAATTCTTGAAATGGCGCGCCACAAATCGGGCGGGAAAGCGCGCCGCCTGGTGGTCGCCGGGTGCCTGGTCGAACGCTTTCGGAACGAAATTCAAAAGAACATCCCCGAGGTCGACGCGGTCGTCGGGACCGGAGAATTGGAAGAGATTATGGCGGCGGCCGGCCTCATTGACGCGAGCCGTGGAGCGTCGAACGTCCGGCGCGACGAACCTGCGCATCCCAGCCCCGGCCCGTTCCACATTCTCAACTCGCGCCCGGAGGGCGATCATCGCCGGCAGCAGGGGCGCTTCGACCGCGACGCCTGGAAGGGCGCAGTTGCCGATCTTCCCAACTATCTTTACGACGATCGAACGCCCCGGATTTTGGCAACGCCGGGGTACTCCGCCTACATCAAGATCGCCGAAGGCTGCGATCATCCCTGTTCATTCTGCATCATTCCACAATTGCGGGGACAGTTCCGCTCGCGACGGTTCGAGTCCGTCATCGCCGAAGCCGAGCGCCTTTCCCAATCGGGCGTCCGCGAGATCACCCTCATCGGACAAGACACCACCTGCTACGGCGAAGATCTCGGACTGAAAGACGGGCTGGCGCTGCTGCTCGAAAGACTGGCGGGGGTAGACGGCCTGCGCTGGATTCGTTTCCTGTATGCCTATCCCAACAAGATAACAAGCCGCCTGCTCGAAACTATCGCCAGCCATGAAAACATCTGTTCCTATGTAGATGTTCCCCTCCAGCACGCGTCGGCGAGCGTTCTGAAACGCATGAAGCGCGGCGGAAGCGCAGACGTATTCCTCCGCTCCATCGAGAAAATGCGGCGGGTGGTTCCGGGTGTCACTTTGCGCACCTCGTTCATCGTCGGCTTCCCCGGCGAAACGGAAAAGGAATTCGAGGAACTGTGCGAGTTTGTGCAGGAAACGAAATTCGACTGGTTGGGAACGTTTGCCTACTCGGATCAGGAAGGCGCCGGAGCGTTTGCAATGGAAAACAAGCTCCCGGCGCGCGAAATTGAGAGCCGCCGCAAGAGGCTGATGTCGATTCAAAAAAAGATCAGCCGCGCGAAGAAGAAATCCCTCATCGGGCGCGAGTGCGATCTGCTCATGATGGGCTCATCGGATGAGACCGAACTTCTGCTCGAAGGCCGCACTGCCATGCACGCTCCGGAGATCGACGGCAAGGTCTTTGTCAACGATTATCCGGAAGGCGAGCCGCCGCAAAAAGGGCGGTTCTACCGGTGCCGCATCACCGAAGCCCACGACTACGATCTGGTGGCGGCAATCGTGTGACGCTTTCCTAGACTATGGCGCGCAAACGAACCACGAAACTCCGCTGCCCGATCTGCAGGAAAGCGGTGGCGAGCGACGGTCCCGATTTTCCGTTTTGCAGCGAGCGTTGCCGATTGATTGATCTTGGCAAGTGGGCCAGCGGTGCATATGTCATCCCATCCTCGCCTTCGGGCTCCGAGGAAGAAATCGTCCGGGCTCAAGGCGATCTTGCCGAAGAGTCGGATGAATCGAAGTGAAAGCACCGGCAAAATCCGTCTCTTCTTCCGGCGCGCCATCGTGGGCCACCCTGGTTGCAACCTTCTTCGGCGCGGGCCGCCTCAGGCCTGGACCCGGGACCTGGGGTTCGGCTGCCACGGTGATACTGTGGGCGGTCATCAGCTTCCAGATTCCCGCCGGCGCACGAACCTGGGCGACGATTGTTGCCGCTGGACTAGCCACGCTGATTGGCATTCCGGCAGCCACCCGCGTAGCGCGCGCTTCCGGATCGGAGGATCCGCAATTCGTCGTGATCGACGAGGTCGCCGGGCAACTGGTTGCGCTCGTGGCAGTTCCTCTCGCGTGGAAAACGTTTCTCGCCGGCCTTATACTTTTTCGTGCCTTCGATATTCTGAAGCCGTTCCCGATACGGCGGCTGGAGCGGCTCCCGGAAGGCACGGGTATTGTGGTGGATGATCTGGGCGCAGGCGTCTACGCGCTGGTAATCATGCATCTCTTGCTGCACTTTCGACTTCTAACAGTGGGATGATTCCGATCCCGCCGGAAAAAACCGATGAGTATTTCCGACCGGCTGCTGGGTAAGAAAACGATGAACGGCAAACCCCACATTGAGGCCGTTTCTCCGGCCTTTGCTCTGCCGGGCGGCGAGGTGCGCATCACTGGTAAAAGCCTGCGCCCAGCCGAACTCCGGCGCCCCAGCGTGCGCTTTGGCGATGTGGAGGGTTCGGTCCTGATCAGTTCCGACGAATTCGTGGTTGCGCGGGTCCCGGAAGGAGCAGCGACGGGGCCGGTCGTGGTCGGAACCAATGGGCACCAGAGCAACGCCCATAGCATCAGCGTGGCAGTTCCTATCGCGGACGGACTGCATCCCGTGGCCAATCCGGCAATCGATCAGGCGGGTAACCTGTTCGTTACTTTTTCGGGATCAAGAGGCCAGAAGGTTCCTGTTGCCATCTTCAAGATCGACACTGACTACAAGCTGACTCCGTTCCTCAACGAGATGATGAACGCCACTGCCATTGCTTTTGACCGGCGGGGCCTGCTCTATGTTTCTTCGCGCAACGACGAGGCGGTTTATCAGGTGACGCCGGATGGATCGGTAAAGCCTTACGCCGAGGGCATGGGCGTAGCGACGGGCATTGCATTCGACCGCGACGAGAATCTTTACGTGGGCGATCGCAGCGGAACCATCTTCAAGATCGCGCGCGACCGGCAGATCTTTGTCTTCGCCACGCTTGAACCCAGCATATCCGCTTATCACCTGGCCATCGGACCCCACGGAGATCTCTTTGTCACAGGACCCACGACATCGAGTTTCGACTCCATTTACAAGATCGATCCCCACGGAAGTCTGTCGACTTTTTATCGTGGGCTCGGGCGCCCCCAAGGGATGGCCTTCGATATCGCGGGGAATCTGTATGTGGCCGCATCTCTCTCAGGAAGGCGGGGCATCGTAAAGATCACACCGCAGGGCCAAGCGTCCGTTGAGGTGGCGGGTCCGGGGCTGGTCGGGCTGGCTTTTTCGCCCCACAAGTCCGCCGTCCTGGCTACCACCGGCGCAGTGCATCAAATCGCCTGGAACATCGAGGGACTACCACTGCCTCCCCAGTAGAAACTTCCGTGAAGGAGAGCTTCGGTCCTTTCCTGCCGCGGCGGCCGTTCGGTTCAGCCGCTGGCCGGCGTTCCCGGGCGAATATGGGGGAAGAGCCCGCATTCTTCCATTTCCAGTTCCGCGATCCATTCCTGAATTCCCTGCTGCGCATTCGGTGACAACGGAAAGAACTCAAATCCTGATTTCGCCTGAGTGCTGTGGCGCACAGTTGCGAGCAGTTCGACGGCAAGGCCATGCCACGGCAATTCGATCACGACCGTTTCGCCAACTCGCGGCGCGCCACAGACCAACGCCGACATACCGCACGAACTTAGGTCGAGCGTCACGCCCCGCGTCACTTCAGGTCCAAATTGCAGGAACCGCTGCACTTTCACCGGCACACTGCACGCATAGCGCGTCTCTCTCCGCCGAATGTTGAACACACGGGACGGACTCCACATCCCGATACCCGGGTGCATATCGCTCTCCTTCCCGGGCCTGGCAGTGTCAGAACTCGATATGGTCTGAACGCCGGGAGCCCGCTCACTTACGATGGCATTCCTTCGCCCCATCCCCACCCGCTTTGCAGGCACGCGCGAATCACCGCCAGCAACTCTTCGTTGTCTGCCGGTTTCTGAAAGAAGGCGGTGGCACCCGATTCAAGCGTGCGCTTCTCGTTGCCTTCCGGATCACGGGCAGTCAGGACAATCACAGGGATCACGGAAAGCGCGGGATACTGCTGCAGGTTTTTCAATACCGCGAATCCATCTCCGGCCGGCAGCCCCAGGTCCAGAATAATGAGGTGGGGGCGTTCTTTTTGCGCCATGGCGATCGCCGAATACCCGTCACAGACGTTGACCGTGTCAAAGTGGTTGGCCCGCAGACGCAAACTCAGCGCCTGCCTCAGGTCGGGGTCGTCATCGACGACCATAATCTTCGCTCGCTTTTTCGGTTGATCGTCGATGCCGCTGTCGCTATGCATGGCAGTAAGTCTCCTTTGCTGTGGTTTGGATCAGTCATTGTTGCTGGCGGGACGCCGTTGAATCATCTCCCTGACACAATCGCCTACCCCCCACACCTGTTGCTCCAGGGTTCTGCCATCGCGGGGAGACGGCCCTGGAATCGGCTCGGCTGAAACAGATATGGTTCCGCTGGCCTTAAGCTTGGGAAACTCGCCCACTTGCTCGCGAATACGCTCAAGCATGGTGCCCACCTTCTCCATACTGGTGGAGGCGACTATGAAGAACGTTTCGGTGGTTCCGCTCAGCTCCATGGGTGGAAGAACGAGGTCCTTGTCTACAAAAATGCACTGGCGCAGGCGCTCGAGACTGCGTTGACAAATATCCTTCCAGCTTCCGCGCAGCGCCTTTTGCAGGGGCGTCAGTTCAACCCGTACCAGTGCAAGATCCGGCCGCAACTGTCCCTTGTACGTGATCACCGGAAGCAGGAGCTTGGCCAGGGAATAGTACGGCAGCGTGAATGAAAATACGCTGCCCACGTCCGGTTGACTTGCCACCCACATCCGGCCGCCGTGCAGCGTGACAATTTCCTTGGCGATATACAGTCCGAGCCCCAGCCCGGTCCGGTTGCCGTCGACCGAGTGCGGATCCTGATAGAGCCGATCGAAAATCTGCGGCACAACCTCCGGAGGAATGCCCCGCCCGCTGTCGCTCACCGAGAGATAGACCGAACTCGGATCGGTCTCTACCCTTGAAGCCCTCACGGTTACCGATCCGCCCGAAGGAGTGAACTTGATAGCGTTATCGATCAGGTTCACAAGGACCTCGAGCGTCCGGTCAGGATCCGCAAAGACGAGCGGGATCGCGGGGTCTAGCTCCGAGGTCAGGGCGATCTTGTTTTCCGCCGCCGCGGGCTTCATCATCGCGATGGTCTGCTCGATCAGATCGCCAATGTCGATGCACCGCTGATCGATCCGCATCTTGCCGCTATCGGCCCGGGTGGCTTCGAGCAAGTCACGGATCATCGCGTGCAACTGGTTGACGCTCCGGAATACCGCTTTGAGGTGGTCGGTCTGGTTCGGCGCCAGCGGTCCCGCCAGTCCATCCAGCAGCAATGTGACGTACTGGTAAATGCAGGTTAACGGCGTGCGCAACTCGTGCGACACGTGCGAAAGAAACCGGTCTTTAAACTCCAGCTGGCGCTGCCGCGTGACCTCGATGGCGTGCTGCAGATTCTGGCGTTCCACGGCATTCCGTATCGAGCGTTCCAGATGCTTGCAATGTTGGCAGGCCACATCCCCTTTTGCGACCACATCCTGCGCGCCCTGCCGGACCGCTTTGATCGCCAGATCGTCATCGTACTGCCCCGAGAGAACCACCACGGGAACGTTCGGCGCTTTCTGCATGATGCGGCGGACCGCTTCCGCCCCGCGGCCGTCCTGAAGATGCGGGTCCAGCAGAACCAGGGACGGCAGTTCCACCTCAAGGCACGCGAGCGCATCGGAGAGCCGGGTTACGCAGTTCACGTGATACTCGCTCTCCACCAGTCGCAGGCGGATCAGGTCCGCATCTCCGGGCTTGTCCGCCACCAGCAGCACATTCGCACGACCCCGTTCAGCCATTTCTCGCTTCTCTCCCCCCGCGCGCCTTCCGCCGGATCGGTGTCTCCCCGCCGCTTCCCCACACTTGTTCCACCACGCAATCAGGAGCCCCGCTGGCGCATCCACGACGGGAAAGCGCCCGCGGGGGTGTCATCCACGAGAAGGACCAGGCGCATGCCGTGGCAGCGCCGGCTCCCCACTTCTCATCGTGACGACAGGCGTTCGCTGTGAACCTGCTTCCTCCACCATTGCGGCGCAGCCCTCCACCGTCTTCGAGCACTGCTTGCGAGCTTCCGGAACAAGAACCAGTGATCGCCGCATGGACCAGCTATCGACCACACCTCAGGCGCCTTTACGCACCAAAGACAAAACCGGCTCCGCCGCCGGGCGGGCGCTAACCTCACAATTGGACATGACCGGATAGACGTACGCGGGAGCCGCAAGCAAGAAAGAGAGACGTGCGCAAATGCCACGGGCTACCGGGGCGGGAGGCCTTTCTTTACGATGGCGCTACTTCTGATAGACGGTCGGCCGCGGACCTTTTTCCAGAGCCTCGCGATCCCAGATCAACCCTTCGCGCGAATAGCTGGCCAGCTCGAAGTCCTGTGTGAGTTCGAGCGCGTCGGTGGGACATGCATCCTCGCAAAGCCCGCAAAACATACAGCGGCTAAGGTCGTAAGTGAAGGTGGTGAGTTCTTTCCGGCGGGTCTTCTCGTTGCGCTCGCTGGTGACCACAATCAAGTGCTCGGGACAAGCCAGCGCGCACAGATCGCAGGAAATACACAGGCTCTCGCCCGTGTCGGGATTGACATTCAAGCGCGGCGCGCCGCGGTAGCGCTCTGCGACCATCGGCCGTTCCAAAGGATATTGTTCGGTATAGATTTCCTTGGGATGCTGATAGCGGAAGGTTACGCTCAGCCCCTGGAGAAGATCGACCAGGAACACTTTTCGCAGAACTTCGGTCATTCCCATAACCCGCCTAGGATACCACCGACGGGCGCAGGCTCAACGTGAGAATGGTCACAGGCGCACCTTCCTGGCCAAAACGCCGCCACAGGGCGCGCCTGTCGCTTTACTGCACGACCTGCTTAAACGCGTACCGGAAGGGAAAATAGTAGGCATCGCCGTTGTAGATAACGGTCAGGGTACGCGTTCCAGTCTTGAGTCCCGTCACCTGACACTTCGCCACGCCGTTCTTGATAGTTCCGGATCCAACCTGGACCCCATTCAAGTCCACGAGCAACTGCTCGCCATCGGGCGGTGGTCCGGCGATGGAAGACAGCGTGACCGTCAGTGTGACGGCCTGCCCAGCCTTTGAGGGGTTCGCCGAAGAAACTGTCGTTTCCGAGACGTTGGGCATGAGCACGGTCAACAGATTCTTGGTGGAAAATGCGATATCGCCAAAATCATTGACCTGCACCGAATCGGGCTGCTTCTGACTCGCCAGCTTTGAGAGCGAGATAAAATCCTGCAAGCCGCCGGAAGGCAGCTTAAGAAAACCATGCAGAACTCCGGTTCCGTCGTTCACCAGTGAGGTCCCGACGATCCAGCCATTGTTGTTGATGCCGAGCGCGGTGCTCATACTGCCGCCCATCGTTCCAAGATCGACCATCCCGCCGGCCGGAGTGTAGGAGAACGCGTGGCGGTATCCGCTGGCGGTCAGTGCCTGCCCGACAATCGTGCCGGCGTCGTTCAGGGCAAACGGCAGGGTGCCCGGGTTGCCGAAGCTCACGAAGCCGCCCGCCTGGGTCCAGATGAATCCGAGAACGTTCGAGCCTCCATTGGGATAGTAATAACCGATGACCTCGCCCGAAGCGTTGATGGCGGTTGCGAAGGCGCCGCCCGCGCTGGTCAGGTTCGGCGTGAGGTCCTGCATCCCGCCGGCCAGCGTCCACAGGAACGCATGTGGCAGGCCCGCGGCGGTGTAGGCGGTGCCAACCACCTGGCGGCTCTTGTTGACTCCCGCTGCCGCGCTCAGTGGACCGCCGAGCGTGCCCAACCAATGCGTAGTGCCATTATTGGACTGCCACAGAAAGGCCTGCGGCTGGCTGGAAGTCGTTTCACTGCCCGCCCCGGCAACGTCGCCGTTCTCGTTCAGGGCCGATCCAACCATGTTCTGTCCTACAACGTTCAGGCTTTGGCTTCCCGCCACACGGTTCCATAGCGAGACACTCAACGCATTCGAGGAACCGGCGTTCACCACAACCTCGCCCAGATTGTTGATTGCGGTCGGAGTATTCGGATTGGAATTGGGCACTTTGGCCAGGTAAAAAACCTGGGCCAGTGCAAGACTCGAAAACAACCCCGCAAACCCCACGACCTTCAGAACCCTAGCTAGTCTTTTCACAGAAACGACCCTCCCGCCGAGCAAACAAACCCCACCGGTTCGAACAGGTCCTGCCCCCGGTGCCCCACCCCTCGATGTGCAAGTCTTGTTCCATTGGGTGCCACATTGGATATAGACCATAAGCACCAGATAACACAGTGTTTATCGAATTTGCCACAGACATCCACTACGTCGGAAGTAACCTCGCATTCACATTTTCCAGACGGCCGGTGAGAAACGAAATATCCTTTTTTCCCTAACCCGGCAACCGCGGAAAAGACGCGTTCGGCACCATGCTCACGGCCACTCCCCACCGGGAGTTCCTCCACCGTGACGAACACGTACGATGCGTTTGGGCCGTTGGTGGAGAACAAAATCAGCGGAACCTACACGCAGTTTCTGTGGGGGGCCGACCGGGGATAAACTGGCATCGGTCATGAATCGCCGTGATGCATGGATAATAGCGAACAGAGGGGCAACGATGATACCACATGCTGTCAAGCCCGGCCCGGTTTGCCCTGGCGCAGCGGTTTATCGCGGCGTTCAAGGCGCCACAAACTTGGACCGCCCTCCCTTTGGCCGCATTTCCGGCGGGGCTTCGCGATCGTTGCGATAAATCCCGGAGACGACTCTATTGGACCATTAAGTCGCAATTGGACGCGGCGTGTGGGCTCTGATAAGAGGCTGACAACGTGATTGCCCGTGCTTTCAGATTGGCCCGTAATTCCCCGAACAGCTTTCTGAACTTGCTCTTCGCCATTCGTAACTCCGCGCGCGACCGCCGGAAATCCATTCGAAGATGAGACGATTTTGCGATCGCGACACGCGATTCGTACACGGTGAAGCGAAATGTGTTCTGATTGCACTGGTCGATCAAGACAGGAGTCCGGCGATCGCCGTCACTCGGTTGTTGCAGGATTGATTGCTGCGCGGCCTCCTGCCTGCCCTGTTGCTCCCTGACGTGATTCTGCCTGGCGTCGGGCAGCGAACAGCACGGAATCATGAAGGCATGAGAATTCCCACAGGTATAAACGCGAGTCGGCTCGGAGGTCGCTCCAATGGATAGCTTAAGCTCGGAGTGGAGTATGACGGCCTCACAGCGGCAGACTGGACAGACCAGCCAGTTCGTGGTTTTCATGGACTCCTCCATCAAGAGCGGAAATCATACATGATGTTGGCTGACTTGTTTGTGAATCGTGGAGGCCGTTTGCGGGCGGGTGCCGGGTGAGATCTCGCGAGAATCAAAGGGCGCGGTTCATGCCGACGACGTTACCTGCGGCAGCCGGTAACAACGAAGCGAAGTCGGATCGAGCGGGACCTTACTAAGCAAGTTACTTGTATTATGGTGCTCCGTGTTATGGCGAACAATATACGTTTGTCAGGGCAGCCGCAATCGGCGGCGCGGCCCGACGCCCACGGATCTGAAAGTTGTCACCTAGGTCTGTAAGGAGCGTCACAGACACAACGAGCGAGTAAGAAGTAAGATATCGCACTGAGGCTGTGACCCTCCCTCGCCGTGCGTGACATGCGCCCGGCGGTGGGCGGAAAAAGCGGAATCCCAGTCTCGACCCTGTAGTTGGTGAAAGCGCAAGAGCTTATACCCGTAAAACAGAGAACTCCGGCGCGCTTCGGGGGAGGGGCGCCGGGGGTTCTTTCCAACCTATCGATCGGTTCTTATCCTCGACAGTGTTTGTAACTGTTCCCGCCTGCGCCCGGGCGTTGCCATTCCCTTGTTGACGCGAGTCGTTTCACGGCGTAGCCTCTTGTCCAATTGTTGTGGGATCGATTTCAATCGCCAACTTCTAAGGAGACTCTGCCATGGCTTTTCTTGCCGCGCTCTGGCTGCCGATCGTGCTGTCGGCGGTGATCGTGTTTATCGCCAGTTCGATCATGCATATGGTCCTGCCGTATCACCGCAGCGACTACAGCCAACTGCCCGAGGAAGACAAGATCCGCGCCACGCTACGGGCAGCGAACCTGAAACGCGGGCTCTACGTCTTCCCTTTCTGCACACACGAGAACATGAAGTCGCCGGCGCTCCAGGAGAAATACAAAGAGGGTCCGGTTGGGTTCCTGAACATCATGCCCAGCGGGCCGCCGGCGATGCCGAAATTTCTGGTGCAATGGTTCGTCTTTTGCCTGCTGATCAGTTTCTTCACCGCCTATTTGACGGCGCATACGATTGCATCGGGAGCGAATTACCTGGTGGTATTTCGGGTGGCGGGATGTGCGGCCTTCATGGCGTATGGGTTGGCCCGTCTGAGCGACGGCATCTGGCGGGGTCAGCGGTGGTCGGCGGTATTTAAGGAAGTGTTCGATGGCCTGGTGTATGGTTTGCTGACGGCAGGCACGTTTGGATGGCTCTGGCCGCGGTAGAAGGGTGGACGGTAAAAAGGAGAGGCGCAAAGAGGTCCGGGGTAATCACGAATCATTAGGGCAGGTGGCAACGGGGATGCGCGCCCACTCATCTAGAATGGATGCGTGCGGCTTCGTTTCCCGAAAAACCCTGTGCGGAGCCATGGTAGCGGCTTCCACCTCTTGAGGTGATTATGAAGCGAACTCTTCTGCTGCGAGCCTGCATTTTTGCCATTCCAGTTGCGCTGGTGGGCCTGCTGCTTGTTCTGGACGCACGGCAGGAAACGGTGGCCCGGGCCGCGCCCGCGCTTCCAGGCGTGCTCACGTGGCACAACGACAATCTGAGAACGGGCCGCAATCATAGCGAAACCGCGCTCACGCTCAAGAACGTGAATGCGACCACTTTCGGAAAGCTGTTCCTCCTGCCAAGCGATGGCCTGGTGGACGCGCAACCTTTATATGCTCCCAACCTGACCGTCAAAGGCAAGGTTCACAACGTAGTCTTTGTGGCCAGCGAACACGGCACAGTCTACGCGTTTGATGCCGATAGCGGCGCCAGCCTGTGGCAAATCACGACGCTGGGGTCGGGCGAAAAGACCTCGGACAATCGCGGGTGCAGCCAGGTGACACCGGAAATCGGAGTCACCTCAACGCCCGTGATCGATTTGGCCGCGGGGCCCCATGGCACGATCTATCTGGTCGCGATGAGCAAAGACTCCACAGGAAAGTATCATCAGCGGCTGCACGCGCTCGACATTACGACGGGAGCGGAAGAGTTCGGAGGGCCGGCGGAAATTACGGCGCGCTATCCGGGAACCGGAGACAACAGCCAGGGCGGCTACGTGATTTTCGATCCGGGGCAGTACAAGGAGCGGGCAGCCCTGCTCCTGGTGCATAACACGGTGTACACAACGTGGGCTTCGCATTGCGACTTCCGTCCCTACACGGGCTGGATTATGGGCTACAACGAAACGACGCTTGCGCAGGAATCGGTTTTGAATGTGACGCCGAATGGAAATGAGGGCGCGATATGGGCGGCAGGCGCCGGGCCGGCGGCCGATAGCGCCGGGAACATCTACCTGCTCGACGCCAACGGGACCTTCGACACGTCGCTTGACGCCAAGGGTTTTCCGGCAAGCGGCGACTACGGGAATGCGATCCTGAAGCTTTCCCTTAAAAAAGGAAAGCTCGCGGTGGCGGACTATTTCAATATGGACAACACGGTCAGCGAGTCGGACGCAGATGAGGACCTGGGTTCGGGAGGTGCGATGATCGTGCCGAATTTCAAGGACTCCAACGGAAAGCTGCATGAGCTGGTGGTTGGAGCGGGCAAGGACAGGAACATCTACCTTGCCGACCGCACGAACATGGGCAAGTTCAATCCGAACAACAACAGCCAGATCTACCAGGAGCTGACGGGGGCACTGGGGGGATCGGTTTATTCAGCGGCAGCGTTTGACGAGAGCAAGATTTACTACGGAGCGGTGGGCAGTACGATCCGGGCGTTTACGTTCAACGCGAATGGACAGCTCAACGCGACGGCACAGTCGGCAACCACGACATCATTTGGATTTCCGGGGGCGACGCCGAGCATCTCGGGAAACTCCCGGACCAACTTGATCCTGTGGGCGGCGGAGAACACTTCTCCGGCGGTTTTGCACGCCTACGAAGCAAACAATCTGGCGGTAGAACTCTACAACTCAAACCAGGCAGCGGGGGGACGCGACCATTTCGGCAACGGGAATAAGTTCATTACGCCTACCATTGCCAACGGGAAGGTGTATGTCGGAACGCAGACCGGCGTCGGAGTGTTCGGGTTGCTGCCTTAAGCATCTTGCGCCGCAGGAACGAGCCGCGAGGGGAATGGGGCTTTTCCTTACTTGATGTCTCCACAAGCGGGGCCGAGATACCTGGAGCTGAACGAAGTATCGACAGTCGTGCTGCCACCTTCGCCGGTAGTGACGATGTGGGAGGACCCGCGGGCGCTGTCGTCATTGGAGACGTCCACACTGGTAGTTCCCTCGAGGGTGGTTTTCTTACCATCCCGAGTCAGGTCACAGTGGTACTTGACTTCAAGGTGGCTGGGCGAGGAACTAACAACGGTGTGAGTACAGTTATTGTCCCTGGTATTTTCAGCGGCGAAGGCGAGGCCTTTGTCGATTTTTTCCCTGGTCACGCAGCTTTTGACGACCGTCGAGTTGCCGTTCGTCGACATTCCCCTCTGCTTCATCAGCTCCTCAATGCGCGCGCGCTGCTCGGGCGGCAGTTTAGCGAGCATGTCCTGGGGCATGGGGGGCAAGCCGTTTGAGGAATTCGTGACAGTTACCTCCCACAACCCGGCTTTCACGTTCAGAGCGGGAGGTTTTTCGGCGAACAGAGAGAATGACGAAAGGACAGTGAGGCAGAGAATCAGCTTGACGGACATGGGTAGACATCTCCAGATGAGACGATTATTTCCCGAACGAGAGCATTGCATACGGGCGGACATTAGCGCAAATAAGGTTTATTGCAGAACATGGTACGAGCGGATTGGCCGATCTGGAAAGCCCGGTATGGGAACGTTGCGCGAGCATGGCTCGATCAACCGTGCCCCCGACCGCTGTGCTTTATGGCGGAACGAGTATCGGAAATCTCGCGGCTGAGGATTTGCATCACCTCAAAACACATTATTGAATCCTGGCGCAGGGAGTCGCCGAGAGCGTCTTGGGAGACGCAGGCGAGTTCAGCCTCCTCGATTACCTCGGCCGACAGGCTGTAATTGGAACCGGTGACCGCAGCCGGCAACCCAACGACGCATCCTGCACCGAAGGTGCGCGGCAGGAAGGTTCGAGGCCCAACATCAAGGGTCAAGCGCACTTTCCCGCTGCAAATGAGGAAGGCACCGGCGCAGGCATCGCCGCGCCGGAACAGCATAGCTCCCACGGGCTTGGAGACGATGGTAGCGAGTTGCAGCAACTGAGCCCGTAACACGGCGGAAACGACAACGCCATCGGATTCCGACTCCATGCAGTTCTCCCCCAGGGTTTGTCTCTTGTATCGAGGATTGGAGCTCAAATCCGTGATGGCCGTCACCGGTGAGTGTGAGGTGGTTGGACGGGAAGGACGTAGTTCGTCGGGCCGGTGCCGTCGAAGGGAGATTCAGGAGGCCGACCCGAGGCAAACCGTTTTTTTTGCCAGCGCTCCGCGCAATGTGGTACAAGCATCAAAACAACGGCGATGCGTTCTTCCGATTTCATTTTGTGGGAAGTGGACGTGCAGCGGGACTTCATGCTGCCGGAGGGCAAACTTTACGCCCCGGGCGCCGAGACTCTTCTGCCCAACATCCGCAGGCTGACGGACGCTGCGCGGCGGGATGAAGTCCTGCTTGTTTCCAGCGGAGACTTCCATGCGGCGAACGATCCTGAGTTCAAGCAGTTTCCTCCTCATTGTGTGAAAGGCACGCCGGGAGCGGAGTTGCTGCCGGAGGCTCTGGCGCCGGACGTGGCGCGAATCGAAAATGTGGCGGGGGCGACAATTCCAGAGGATCCATTCCGGCACCAGCAGCTCATTCTCGAAAAGCAGACGCTGGATGTTTTCCAGAGCCGGCACGCCGATGAACTGGTGAAGCGCCTGGGCGATCAGCCGGAATTTGTCGTCTTTGGGGTGGCGACGGAGTACTGCGTGGCCTATGCCGTCAGAGGGTTGCGGGAGCGCAAGCGGCGCGTGGCCGTGGTGATGGATGCGATTCAGGCCTTGCATCCGGAAGCCGGGGCCGCGACGCTCGACGAGTTTGAAGAATTGGGCGCGCGGCTGGTAACGACCGACGAGGTGGTGGCGAAGATTTCGAAACAAGCCCGCGCATCGTAGTTCTCAGTGCGCGGCCGCGCCAGCTTGGCACGGGAGTGCTCAAGACAAGTCCCGAGGAAAATCGGCTTCACGCCCTCTCACAGCAGAATGCCGGCAATCGAGGCCGACATCAGGTTGGCCATTGTTCCCGCCAGCATGGCGCGGATACCGAGTTTTGCCAGCTCTCCGCGCTTGTTGGGAGCGAGGGCGCCGATTCCACCCATCTGAATTCCAATCGAGCTGAAGTTCGCGAAGCCGCAAAGCGCGAATGTCGCAATGGTGAACGACCTTGGGTCCAGGACGGCCCTTTGCGGCCCGAGCATGGAAAAGGCAACCAGTTCATTCAACACCATGCGGACGCCGAGAAGATTGCCAATGGTTGCGCAATCGTGCCAGGGCACTCCGATCAGGAAAGCGACGGGAGCAAACAGGATGCCCAGGATGTGCTCAAGGCTGGACGGGAACCACGCCACGTGGGCATGAATTCCGCCCATAATTCCGTCGAGGAGCGCAATCAAGGCCAGGAAGGAAATCAGCATGGCGGCAATGTTGAGGGCCATGTATAAGCCGTCGGTAGTGCCGCGCGCGATCGCTCCCAGCAAGTTTTCGTTCTTCTCTTTTTCGACTTCGTCTTCGCTCATCACGACGCGGCCGGCGGTTTTGGGGACCCCGGTTTCAGGCACCAGCATCTTCGACATCAGGAGCGTGCCGGGGGCGGTCATGATCACGGCACTGAGCAGGTGCTTGGGCTCAATGCCGAAAGCGATGTAAGCGGCCATGATGCTTCCGGAAACGTGGGCCATGCCGCTGGTCATGACAGTCATCATCTCGGAGTAGGTGAGCTCGGGGAGAAAGGGACGGATCGTTTGAGGGGCTTCGGTCTGCCCCATGAAGATGCTGGCCGCGACATTCAGAGATTCGGCGCCGCTGACGCCCATGAACCGCGTCATAAACCAGGCGGCAATGCGGATGACGACTTGCATAATGCCGAAGTAATACAGAACAGCGAATAGGGCGCAAATGAAGATGACGGTCGGGAGAACCTGGAATGCGAAGTAGAAACCGAAATGGGAGCCTTGCTTGCCGAGATCGCCAAAAACGAATTGCGATCCCGCAAAAGCATAACTGAGCAGGCGGTTCACAGCGTCGCCTGCCTTCTGGAAAAGCGCGCGGCCGATTTCCACTTTGAGGACGAAAAAGGCGAACAGAAGCTGCAGGCCGAGGCCCCATCCGACCGTCTTCAGCCGAATCGCGCGCCGGTTGGTGGAGAAGATGTAGCCGAGAGCCAGCATCGTGAAGAGGCCGAGAATGCCGGTAAATCGTCCCATCTAGTGTGCTCCTTTGTGAATGACGCGATGAATGAGAGAGGGCCTGTGCGAGGGCGGGGCGGGCGAGATCGCATAACTCTCTTCGAGCAGCATGCGGGCGCGGCCGGCCTGCGCGGCAGAATGACAATGAATGGTACACAGGGCTTCGCCGGTCGAAACCTGGTCGCCAATCTTCTTGTGAACGACGATCCCTACCGCAGGATCTACGGAGTCTTCTTTCTTCTCGCGTCCGCCGCCGAGAATCACGCAGGCCGTGCCAACGTGCTCGCACTGGATGGAGGAAACGAAGCCCGCCGCCGGGCTGGGCACATCCACGCGATGTGCCGCGGAGGGCAGGCGGGATGGGTCATCAATCACGCTGAGGTCGCCGCCCTGCAGTTCGACCATTTGCCGGAAACGGTCCAGGGCGCGGCCGGAACCGATCATCTCATCGGCCAGTTGCTTGCCCTCGGCAACGGTGTTTTTCGCGCCCCCCAGATAGAACATCCACGCCGCCAAATGCAGGCAGAGTTCGCGGAGATCAGCGGGGCCGTGGCCACGGAGAATCTGGATGCACTCTTCGACTTCCATGGCGTTGCCCACCATGCGCCCGAGGGGCTGATCCATGTTGGTGATGAGAGCGACCATGCGCTTTCCCATGCGCTCACCGGTTTCGACCATCAATTCGGCAAGATGCACGGCATCCTTCTCGTGCTTCATGAAGGCACCCGAGCCCGTCTTGACGTCGAGCACGAGGGCATCGGCACCCTCGGCGAGTTTCTTGCTCATGATGGACGCGCAGATAAGGTTGGGACTTTCGACGGTTCCAGTAACGTCGCGCAGAGCGTAGAGCTTGCGGTCGGCGGGAGCGATCTTCTCCGTCTGGCCAATCATGGCGGCACCGCAGGCTTTGAGGGTGCGGTGAAATTCGGGCAGCGCGAGGCCAACGCGGAATCCGGGAATGGATTCGAGCTTATCGAGCGTGCCTCCCGTATGGCCAAGGCCGCGCCCGCTGATCATGGGCACAAAAAGGCCGCCGGCGGCCACCAGGGGCGCGAGGACGAGCGAGGTCTTGTCGCCTACGCCGCCGGTGGAATGCTTGTCGACGGTCTTGGCGGGAAGGAAGCTGAGATCGAGGACCTCGCCGGAGTGCAGCATGGCATGGGTGAGGGCAGCGAGCTCCTCGCGCATCATGCCGCGAAGGACGACGGCCATCAGCCAGGCCGCCACCTGGTAGTCGGGAATGGAGCCCGTAGTATAGGCCTCGACGATGTAGGCGATCTCCGCGGAGGAGAGGGCACCGCCATCGCGCTTTTTGCGGATGAGATCGATCATGCGAAAGGGCGGGTGGGAGGATGACGGGTTCACTTGAGGCGAAAGCCCTCCGGCAGAAGCTCGGTGATGTGGCTTTCTTTGGGGCCATTCCTGCTCTGATAGAAAACGACCGCATCGGGGCCGAATTCGTAGATCACCTGGCGGCAAGCGCCGCAAGGCGAGCACACGACATTGCCAGGAGTAGTTACCGCGATGGCGAGAATCTGGAGTTTGGGGCCTTCCTGAGCAACCGCTGAAAAGATAGCCGTGCGCTCGGCACAGTTGGTCATGCCGTAAGAGGAGTTTTCGACGTTGCAGCCGGAAAAAACATCGCCATTGGCAGTCAGGATGGCGGCGCCCACCTCGAAGCGGGAGAATGGAGCATAGGCATTCTTCATGGCCTTGCGGGCCGCAGCCAGCAATCGCGTGCGCGACCCAGCCGGCAATTTCTTTTTCCCCATGTTCTGGCCAGCCTGGCTTTCAGTTTGGCTGATGTTCCAGCGGTGGGCCATTGTAACGCCGGAGTGAGGTTGAAAACAGTGCCGGCGGCTGGGGCCGGTAGTTGGCCGCGCTTTTGCCCGGGAACCAGCTGCCGGCCGCCGTCCAGACGGGGTGCAACTGGGCTCAAGGCAACTCACTCGCGCCCGGTGCCGGAGTCACTTGTTCGTGTGATCTTGCTCACTGCAGAGTGTGTTACGAGCCTCTAGTCTCACTCGAGATTCTTTATAATGAATAAACACTGACAATCAGCTGGAGGCAAGTGTCATGGCTTCTTTCAATGGAGTTCCAGTTCCCGCCAACGGGCGCAAAATCGAATACAGCAACGGCAGATATCGAGTGCCCGATTATCCGATTATCCCTTTCATTGAAGGTGACGGAACCGGACGCGACATCTGGAAAGCGTCGGTTCGAGTTTTCGACGCGGCGGTCGAAAAGGCGTACCAGGGAAAACGGGCGGTGGCGTGGTACGAGGTTTTTGCGGGCGAAAAGGCCAAGGCACGCTTCCAGAACTGGCTGCCCGACGACAGTGTATCGGCGATCCGCGAATTTCGCGTGGCCATCAAGGGCCCGCTCACCACGCCGGTCGGAGGCGGGATTCGCTCGCTGAACGTGGCCCTGCGCCAGATTCTCGACCTGTATTCCTGTGTGCGCCCGGTGAAGTACTATCGCGGCGTTCCCTCCCCCGTAAAACATCCCGAGCGTATGGACATCGTCATCTTCCGGGAGAACACGGAAGACGTTTACGCGGGCATCGAGTGGGAACAGGGCACTCCCGAAGTTGCGCGCCTGATCGAATTCCTTAATAAGGACCTGCTGAAGGGCGGGCCGAAACAGATCCGGCTGGATTCAGGAGTCGGGATCAAACCCATCTCGGTCACGGGGACCAAGCGCCTGGTGCGGATGGCCATCCAGCACGCGCTCGACAACAAACGCAAGACGGTCACGCTCGTGCACAAAGGCAATATTCAGAAGTTCACGGAAGGCGCATTCCGCAAGTGGGGATATGAACTCGCGGTGGAAGAGTTCCGCGAGCATATCGTCACGGAACGGGAGAGCTGGATTCTCGACAACAAGGACAAGAACCCGAACCTTACGGCTGCCCAAAATGCGGAACTCGTCGAGCCGGGTATGGAGTTTGCGCCGGCGGAGTTCCGGCAGGCGGTTGAAAACGAAGTCCGGCAGACGCTCGATTCGATTTATGCCACGCACGGCAAGGGCGCCTGGAAGAAAAAACTGATGGTGAACGACCGCATAGCGGATTCGATTTTCCAGCAGGTGGTGACGCGGGCGGATGAGTACAGCGTGCTGGCGACGCCGAACCTGAATGGCGACTATGTATCGGACGCGTGCGCGGCGCAGGTGGGCGGACTCGGCATCGCGCCGGGGGCGAACGTGGGTGACGGGTACGCGATCTTCGAAGCCACGCATGGCACGGCTCCCAAGTACGCCGACCGGGATGTGATCAATCCGGGGTCGGTGATTCTTTCGGGCGTGATGATGTTCCGCTTCCTCGGATGGGCGGAAGCGGCCGACATGATCGAGCAAAGCATGGAGCGTACCATCGAGCAAAAGAAGGTGACCTACGATTTCGAGCGGCTGATGGAAGGCGCCACCAAGGTAAAAACGAGCGAATTCGCCAACTGCATGATCGAGAACATGCAAGTGGGCGTCTTGGCGTAGCTGGATGTGTTGGACGGAGAGATTTTGTAATTTTGTAATTGAATCATTGTGTAATTCAAAGCACAGTTCCTCCGATCCGGCCGCGGCTTGGTTTCGATTACCCAGTTAGGCAAATACAAAATCGAGGACTCATTCATGCGCAGCAAAATTACCGTGGTAGGTTCTGGCAACGTGGGCGCCACCGCCGCTCATTGGATCGCTTCCAAAGAATTGGGCGACGTGGTTCTCATCGACATCATCGAAGGCGTCCCACAAGGCAAGGGTCTGGACTTGCTGGAAGCGATGCCGATTGAAAAGCGGGATTCCTACGTCAAGGGCACGAACGATTACGCGGATACGGCGGGCTCCGACATCGTCGTGATCACGGCGGGCATCCCGCGCAAGCCGGGCATGAGCCGCGACGACCTGCTCAACACGAACTGCAACATCATGAAAGATGTGGTCGGGAAGGTCGTGAAGCACTCACCGGACTGCATCCTCATTATCGTGTCGAACCCGCTGGACGCGATGGCGCAGGCGGCCTACAAACTCAGCGGATTTCCGCGCGAGCGGGTTATCGGGATGGCGGGCGTTCTGGATTCGGCGCGCTTCCGGGCGTTTATCGCCGATGAACTGAAGGTCAGCGTAGAGAACGTGAACGCGTTTGTGCTTGGCGGACATGGCGACACGATGGTCCCGCTTCCCCGCTATTCGACGGTGGCCGGCATCCCGATCACCGAACTGATTGCCAAAGACCGGCTGGATGCGCTGGTGCAGAGAACGCGCGACGGCGGCGCCGAGATCGTGAAATATCTGAAGACCGGCTCGGCATATTACGCTCCCTCGGCCGCGGCGACGGAGATGGTCGAAGCCATCCTGAAGGACAAGAAGAAGATCCTTCCGTGCGCGGCGTATCTGGACGGCGAGTATGGGATCAAGGGCCTTTATGTCGGCGTTCCCGTAAAACTGGGTTCGAAGGGCATCGAACAGATCATCGAAATCAAGCTGACGGCAGAGGAGAAAGCGGCGCTCGACAAGAGTGCGGCAGCGGTAAAGGAACTTGTTGCGGTGATCAACGTCTAGGGTAGTTTCTTCACGCTTTCAAGCACGATTCCAGAGACGTATGCGAGGCCCGGGGTAAATCCCGGGCCTGACTATTTGCCGGTCTTCAGCATTTTTGCGGCGGATTGCGGGCGGCCCGTTCTCCGGAGCGACCGCCAGACTCGCCTGGTGTGCAAGGGCTTGCACAGGCCTGCAATCGGCCCTTTTTACTAACCAAACGAGCGGTCCAGCGTGTAGAATGAGGCTCACTTTGGCTGCTGGAGGCGGGATTCCGGCAGAAAGCTATCTGAAAACGCTCAACGCTCAAACGCAAAGCTGTATCGAACCCATGCGCGCCCTCGCAAGTTTCCTTCCAGGAGAAATCATGTTTCGAAAAGCAAGTACATCCCTGTTTACGGCAATTGCCATTCTGCTCATCTGGAGCACGGCCTCTCAAGCGCAGTCGCAATCGCTGATGACGCGGCACGTCCGCGAGGTGACTCAGACCGGCGAAGCCAAGTTGATCGGCCGCCTGCCGGCAAGCCAGGAAATGCGCATCGTGCTGGTTCTACCCCTGCGTCACGAGCCGGAGCTGGAGAATTTCATTCAGGAACTTTATGATCCGTCGAGCCCGTCCTACCGGCAGTTTCTTACGGTTGAGGAGTTCACGGAACGGTTTGGACCCAGCCAGGAGGATTATGACGCCCTCATGCGCTTCGCTGGAGCGAACGGTCTGTCGGTGGTGGGTACCTCTCGCAACCGCGTGAACCTGGACGTGAAGGGCACGGTGGCGAACATCGAGAAAGCTTTACACGTCACGATGGGTCTGTACCAGCATCCGACAGAGAACCGGACCTTCTACGCCCCCGACCGCGAACCGAAACTGGACCTGGCGTTTCCGCTCTGGCGTGTCTCGGGTCTCGACAACTATTCGATACCGCGGCCGATGTATTCCAGGAAGAGCGGGGCAGAGTCGAACGCGAAGCCGAACGCGAGCGTGGGCTCGGGCCCAGGCGCTTCTTTCCTGGGCAGCGATATGCGGGCGGCTTACTACGGCGGATCGCTCACCGGGAGCGGACAGTCCGTGGGCTTGCTGGAATACTACGGCACCAACCTGGTTGACCTGACGACTTACTACAAGAATGTCAAGCAGACCAATAACGTGACGGTGAGTCTGGTTTCGACCGACGGAACATCCACCAGCTGCGTGTATCCGGCGTGTGACGATACGGAACAAACGCTGGATATGACGCAAGCGCTGGGTATGGCGCCGGGGATGTCGAGCCTGGTTGTTTATGTGGGCTCCAATGACGCGCCGATTTTCAACTCGATGGCGACGGCGAGCCCGCTCAATCACCAGTTGAGTTCCTCGTGGACGTGGTATCCACCGGACGCAAGCACAGACAAACCCTATTTCCTGGAATTTGCCGCGCAAGGCCAGAATCTGTTCCAGGCGGCGGGCGACAGCGGCGCATGGACTGCGACGGGCGGCGGGTCCGAGATCTATCCGGCCGACGATGTGTATGTGGTTTCGGTGGGCGGGACGGACCTGGCCACGACGAAAGCAGCGGGGCCCTGGAAGTCGGAAACCTCGTGGTCTGACAGCGGCGGCGGAATTTCGCCAAACAAGTTTCCCATACCGAGCTGGCAGACAGCGGCGGCGAGCGGGTGTTCCAGCTGTTCTAAGAGCTATCGCAACGGCCCCGACGTCTCGGCAAACGCGGATTTTACGTTCTACGTTTGCGCGGACCAGACCACCTGCACGGCGAACGAGTACGGCGGGACCAGCTTTGCGGCACCGATGTGGGCGGCCTACCTGGCGCTGGTGAACCAGCAGGCAGTGGCCAATGGCAACTCGCCGGTTGGGTTCATCAACCCGACTCTTTACACGATTGGCGCCGGCTCGAGTTACGGGACGGATTTTCACGACATCACCAGCGGCAGCAACGGGTTTAGCGCGACCACGGGCTACGACCTGGTGACGGGCTGGGGCAGTCCGAACGGCTCCGGCCTGATCAACGCGCTGGCGGGAAGCTCGGGGCCAGGATTCACGATTTCCGCGTCGCCGACTTCGGTCTCAGTGGCACAGGGGAGCTCGGGAAGTTCCACGATAACGAGCGCGGTCACGGGCGGCTTCAGCGGATCGATTTCGTTGTCCGCGAGCGGGCAGCCCACGGGCGTGACGGTCGGCTTCAATCCAACCTCGATCACCGGGGCGGGAACTTCGACGATGACGATCACGGTCGCCTCCAACACAGCCACCGGCACGTATCCCATCACGGTGACGGGAACCTCGGGCAGCATCACCTCGCAAGCGACGGTGACCCTGACGGTGACGGGGACAGCGCCGAGCTTCACCGTCAGCGCCTCGCCCACATCCATCACGGTGGGCAGGGGTAAAACCGGCACTTCCAAAATCACAACCGCGATTTCCGGCGGCTTCAACGCGGCCATTACCCTCACGGCAAAAGGACAGGGCAGCCTTCAAACAGTAACCTTCAGCCCGAATCCGATCGCGGCACCGGGTTCCGGCACAGCGACGATGACGGTCGTGGTGGGCGCCAAGGCGACGCTCGGAAACCACAACATCACCGTCACGGCCAAAGGCGGAGGCCTGACGAAAACGACGGCAGTTACGCTGGTGGTAACGAAATAGCGGAACGAGGTGTGCTGCTGCCGGCGAAAAACCCCGGCAGCGAGCCTTCCCGGCCCGGACCCGAGCGGTCCGGGCTTTTTTTGCAAAATCCCGCTATAGTGTGAGCGAACGCGCCATGGATTTCGACCAACTTGAAATATTTCTGGAAGTCGCACGGCTCTCGAGTTTCTCGCGGGCCGCGGAAAAGCGCTTCCGGACGCAGCCGGCGGTCTCATCGCAAATCCGGGCGCTGGAAGAAGAAGTCGGCGCGCGGCTGCTCGATCGCACCGGAGGACGCGTCTCACTCACGGCCGCCGGCAAGCTTTTCTTCAAGTACTCCGAAGAAACGATCGAACAGCGGAAAACGATCCTGACCGAGATTGCCGAGACGGAGCGGGTGCCGCGAGGCGAGATCGTCGTGGGCGCGAACGAAGGCACTTGCCTGCACATCCTGCCGGAAGTGTTTGCGCAGTTTAAACGCGACTATCCGAACGTGTCCGTGAGCATCAAGCGCTCCGACTACGCGAGAATCCTGGAGTCGATTCTCGAGAACGCAGTGGATTTCGGAGTGGTCTCGCTGCCGGTGAACGACAACCGGCTGGAAGCGCAGATGATTCACCAGGACCACCTGGTAGCAATCGTAGGGCCGACGCATCCGCTGGGCGCCAGGAAGAAAGCCGGGGTTGCTGAAATCGCGGGCTACCCGCTGGTTTTGCCCAAGCTGGGGCACACGCGCGATGCACTCGACGCGCTTTTCTATGACCATCGCCTGAAGCCAAAGCTGGCCATGGAGCTTGATTCGAGCGAACTGCTGAAACGGTTCGTGGCCGCAGGCATCGGGGTGGGCTTCATTGCGCGTTCAAACATCGAGGAAGACATCCGCGCCCAGGCGCTGGTCGCGATTACGCTGGAGGGCGTGCAGATCCGGCGGGACCTTGCATTGGTCTTCCGCAAGGACAAATCACTCAGCCGGGCCGCTCGCGCGTTCATGGACATTGCGCTCAAGCAATACAACGTGGCGGCGGCTGTCGCGAAACGATCGAAATGATTTGCACAGCATCGGCGAGGAAGCGATTGGCGCTGGGAGGCTCGGCCTTTGCCGCCACGATGGCGTGCGTGCTCCTGGCTGTTCTTGCCCCGGCGTTGTCGCGTCCGGCCTCCGACAAAAAGCCGGGATCGGGCTCGCACAAACTTCTGGCGGTTACAGCGACAGGAACGGCTCGTTACGACGACCAAGCGATTCTGGCCGCGAGCGGCCTCGAATTGGGACAACCGGCCGCCGAGGGCGATCTTCAAGAGGCCGCGGAGCGCCTGGGGAATTCCGGCCTGTTCAGCGAAGTCCGCTATTCTTTTTCCTATTCCGACGCCGGTGTGAAGGTTGAGTTCCAGCTTACGGATGTGGATGGCAGCAAACTGGTCCCCATGCGGTTTGAGAACTTTGTCTGGTTCACGGAGCCTGAGCTGCGAAAGTTGATCGCCCAGCGCGTCCCACTGTTCAAGGAGACTCTGCCCGCCAACGGGCGGTTGACCGAGCAGATATCCAAGGCGCTGCAAGGGATTCTCGAGGAGAAGCATCTTCCGGGCCGCGTCGATTACCTGAGTCAAGGAAAACTGGAAGGCGGGGATGTCATCGGGATCGTGTATCGCGTGCTCGATCTCACCATACGAATCCGCAATGTGGAGTTTCCGGGCGCGTCTGCCGAGGAAGCGGCGTTTCTGGCGGCGGGCGGGCGCAAGCTCGCGGGCGCGGAATACTCGCGCTCGAAGCTGGCCACCGTTGCGCAATACGATCTGCTGCCGCTTTTTCTCGAGCGGGGATACCTGAAGGCGGAATTTGGTCCGGCCGACGCTCGGGTGGTCGCGTCATCGGAGGACAGGCCGCCCGATGACGTTGAAGTGGACGCGATCGTGCCGGTCAGGCCCGGCAGGAAGTATTCGGTTTCGGAAGTCAGCTGGAAGGGAAATTCCGCCATCACGACTCTGGAGGCCGCGCCTTTTTTTCATCTCGCGGAAGGCGAGCCAGCCAACGCCGTGCGCCTGGAGCACGATGCCGAGGAGTTGCGCCGGTTGTACCGCAGCCGGGGATATATGAAAGCGAGCGTCGCTCCGGAGGCGCATATGGAGGACGAGAAAAGCACGGTTCATTACGTCATCGCAATCGCCGACGGGGACCTCTACAGGATGGGTGAAATCGAGTTTCTCGGTGTCGATAGCGCCTCCAAAGATCGTTTGCACGAGGCCTGGAATTTACGCGAAGGCCAACCCTATAACGCCGATTACATGAAGAAATTTCTCCTGGGGGCGCCGCGGCTTCTGCCCAAAGGTCTGGATTACTCGATGAAGGTCGATGAGGAATTGAATGCGAAGGACAAGACCGTGGATGTAACCGTGCATTTCAAGGCAAAGTAGGGTCTCATTCACACTCCCGGAGGTTGATGGCCCGGCGTCGTCGAAGTTCGAGAAAGCAGTATGATAGGGGAGAAAGGAAAACCGCATGAATCGAAAGAAGGTTGTGGGGGTAGTTCTCGGAATCGTGTTTCTTCTGGGACTGGCAATAGTACCGGCGATGGCCGGAGGCAAGAG
>Ga0335080_10001122_pt1 | contig 25737 bp, 23 predicted proteins | sample Lox_Sample_34_FD_206720 | JGI IMG/M metagenome (GOLD analysis project Ga0335080, IMG submission 206720) | Soil microbial communities from Loxahatchee National Wildlife Refuge, Florida, United States - Lox_Sample_3.4 | ecosystem: Environmental > Terrestrial > Soil > Wetlands | place: USA... | reverse complement strand
TTCGTCAATCCCGGCGGTTAACCGCAAATTCTCAGAAATCGGCAAACTGGCCGTAGTAAGCCAAATCAATCTCCATTGGCTGATTGCAAATTGCAACAGCGCTAACACGGAGAATGCGAGGATGAAATGCAGCAACCATAAGTTTCGAACTCTGCTGGAAGTCTGACAAAGCCGAGCGCACGGCCCAATAGAACGCTCGTACCAAAGTACAGGGTGCTGGCCGGAGGTTCAGGAAGTTCTAATCTTTGCCTAACCCGCCCATTTTCGGCGCTTTCGCGGCAAATCGTGACGTTTACGCCATGATTACCTCTGGGCCGCACTTGCCGGGAATACGCTTGACCCTTTTTCCTCGGCACCCTAGCGTGGAGAGAAACACAGAGCGTCGGCGGTTATCCCTCTCATGCTTACGGAAAACAAAAAGCGCTCTTTGCCGCTCCAGGACCTTAACGAGCAGGAGCTGGCGGAGAATCTTCGCAAGCTCGAAAAGCGCGATTGGTGGATTTGGGCCAACTCCATTTTCGTCATGCTGCTGCTCACCGGCGCGCTGACTACTTTCGTGCTGCCCTCTTTGCGCCAGGGCAGCACGGCGCTCCTGCACATCAATTTCGGCCAGGCGATCTTTGGGCTGATCGCCTTCGTCACGCTTTTCAACGTCTACACCATCTATCAGCAGATCCTGATCAAACGACTCCGGCGTCAACTCGCGGAAAAGCAATCCCATGCGCTGATTCTTCGCGAGCTCGCGATGATTGACTCTCTCACCGGTCTCTACAACCGCCGCTTCGCCGAACAGCGCCTGGCCTCCGAGGTCGCGCGTTCCGCTCGCAAGGGCCACCCGCTGACGATTGTTCTGCTTGACCTGAACGGCTTCAAATACATCAACGATACCTACGGCCATGCCGCCGGCGATTCCGCGCTGCAAGCTTTTGCCACGGCCCTCAGTCAGGCCATTCGCAGCGGCGATCTCGCCGTTCGCATGGGCGGCGACGAATTTCTGCTGATCTTGCCGGAATGCAATCTGACGCAACTGCGCCTGGTCCTCGAGCGTATCGGCGGGATCGAAATTTTCTGCCAGGGACAAAAGGTCCCAGTGCGCTATTCGGCAGGCTGGAAGGAATACGCTGCTGGCGATAAGCCCGAGTCCATGCTGGCAGCCGCCGACGAAGCGCTGTACACCAGCAAACGCGCGGTCAAGAGTCCCATCCTGCCAATCGAGGTTCTTGCCTGATTTCTTTCCAGCCGCAGTCCGCGGCGCGGCTCATTCCGCGTAGCGCCGGCACCTCGGCCGGCGATTTCACATCGATAGCAAACGTTCTTCCTGCGGACGAAATGCGATCGCAACAGCGCTGAAGCTAGCGTGCCGACTTTCTGCTCGCTCGACCGGCCTTCAGCTTGCTCCTGCTCTTCAAATGAAGATTCAGCGCCACCGCTTCGCGGATCAGCTCCTTCAACGCCTTTTCATCAACCCTCTCGCCTTCGTGAATATCAATCGCGCGTCGCACATTCCCCTCGAGGCTCGAATTGAATAGCCCAGCCGGGTCCTGCAACGCCGCTCCTTTGGCAAACGTCATCTTCACGTGGTTCTTGTACGTCTCTCCGGTGCACACAATGCCGGCGTGGGAAAAGACGGGCGTCCCCATAAACTTCCACTCTTCGACGATCTCCGGGTCGGACTCATGGATGAGGCCGCGCAATTTCGCGAGCATCTTTCCGCGCCAGTCCGCCAGTTCCGCGATCCGCTCATCGATCCGTGCTGAGGCCGATTCTGCATTCATTTGCCGTTTCATCTTCAGTCCCTCTCTTTTAGTCATTTTGGCTCGCTTAGAACAACCTGCAATCGCGCAAATAAAACTGGCGCTTCAAGGTTCGTAGATTCGCCTCGTCACCGCGGGAGCCCAATTCACTCAAGCCGTTTTTATCTGGAATGCTCTCGCTTGAAAAAAAGGCGTCGCACGACGTGGCCTTTCCACATCCACAATCCCGAAAGCACCAGGATCGGAACAAACACATACCGCGTGATCGGGGCGTAGTAGTGAACCAGGTCAAACGGGCTGTAAATGTAACCGATGATGGGAATGCCCAGAATGATGTGAATCCACCGGAAAACCCAGCGAGGAACTCCCGGGCTCATCGTGTTCGTGTTTGCTGTATTGGCGGATGTGGCCATGCTCGCTCTCCTTGGAATCGCTCTTCGGTCTTTTCCCTATGCATTACTCTTGCGCCGGCTTCGGCGCCCAGTTGGGTGTTGCAACGCCAAGCTGTTTCGCGTACTCCGCAACGAGCGCGTTCCAGGTACTCATCTTCATCGCATCCGCAGCCGTAAGGCGGCCGATGGGAGTTCCGCCAAGCAGGCGATCCAAAACATCGAAAGCAACGTGCCAACCCGCGGCGCCCCACGCAATGAAGCGGCGATTGATGTCGGTCCAAAGGGTTAGCCGCGTTCCGCCGTCAGTCGCTTCGAGTTCCCAGCGCGTATCGCCGTACTCCAGCAGCTTGGGACGCTCAGCTCGCGTCACGTTTGTTTCGATTGGCGCGGGATTTCCTACCCAGGTAAGCTTCACCGTTTTCTCGTGGCCCAGATTTCCGTCTGCGTCGAAAGGCGCCCACTCGCGCAACTGCGCCGGGTCCGTGAGCGCCTCCCAGACTTTCTCCGGCGGGTGGCGCAGCTCACGCACCAGAATGAGCGTCCACTTCTCGCCCTCCTTCTTGCGTATCTGCGCTCCGCTCGCCGGACCCGGTCTGTATTGCCCGAGATCGCCCATTTTTTGTTCTCCCTGATGTGCTGCGACTCAATCCGCAGCCGGTTAAACCGCCGCTACTTGAATTTGTGCGAACTCGGCCTTACCAGCGGGCCAGCTGCGTCAACTGCACCAGGTTGCCGCAGGTATCCTTCAACATCGCAATCGTCGAGCCCGTCACATCGGTCGGCGGCATCGTAAACTCGGCGCCCCGCCCCTTGATTCGCTCGTAATCGCCCTTGATGTCGTCCGTAAAGAACATGATCGCGGGCTGGTTCTGCTGGAAAATTGCTTGCTGGTACGTTTTCGCCGCAGGATTATTGTTCAGCGCCAGTTGCAACTCCACTCCGTTCGGCTCTTCCGGCGAGGCAATCGTCAGCCAGCGATAGGGGCCTTGGCTGAAATCATTTTTCTTCGTAAAGCCCAGCACCTCCGTGTAGAAGCGCAAAGCTTTGTCTTGATCGTCGACATACAGCGTGGTCACCTTGATTTTCATCTTATTTCTCCTTCGTTCGACGCGCGGTCGGGCCGCGTCTTGGTGGTCTTTCTTTTCGCTGCTACTTCCCGATGTGTGGTCCGGTCCGTGCCTCGCTTCGTCAGTTGATCCATGCGGTCGAGGTGCCGTTCCAGTGCATCGACGTGCGCAGACCAAAACCGCCGGAACTGCTCCAGCCACGCATCCACCTCCTGAAATCGTTCGGGCCTCAGGCGGTAAAGACGGCGTTGTGCATCCACGGTGGACTCCACGAAACCCGCCTCGCGCAGCACACGCAGGTGCTTTGACACTGTCGGCTGCGGCATGCGAAGCTGGCGCTCGATTTCCCCCACCGATTGCTGCGACGTGACTAGGACGCTCAAAATCGCTCGCCGGTTCGGCTCCGCAAGAATTTCGAAGGCAGATTCCATGGCCGAAATATACGCCTGCAGGTATATACGTGTCAAGGCATATAAAACGCTCAAGGCGGCGCGAAGATTTTCACGTCCAGCCGCACACCCGCCCTCTGTTGCGGCCCCGTCGGCCGCGATTTCGGGCGCTGCACCGAACAGATTGCTCTTTGTGCTGGCCGCGACTCTTGCCGTTTCGGTGGCGCTCGCACTCGCCGCCTTCGCCCAGGATCACAGTCTCGGCGTTTTCACGAACGAGAGCAGCGTGGGTCAGACTCCGCCCGGCGTGAAGGCTGTCTACGACTCCGCGAAAGGCGAGTACACCATCACCGGCGGCGGCGCCAATGTCTGGGCTACTACCGACGCCTTTTATTTTGTGTGGAGGAAAGTCTCCGGCGACGTGACGTTAACCGCAGATGTGCAGTGGGTCGGAACCAGCTCCACGGAGCACCGCAAAGCCATGCTCATGATTCGCCAGAGCCTCGATCCCGGCTCAGCCTACGCCGACGCGGTCGGCCACGGCAACGGTTTAACCTCGCTGCAATTCCGCGGCGCCCCAAACGAAAACACTTATCAGGTCGTTGCTGCCGACGAAGGCCCGCGTCCGATACGCCTCCGCATCGTGCGCAAAGGCAGCCGCATCACCATGTACTTCGGCAAGCCGGGCTCCGAATTGCCGATGGCCGGTCCAGTTGAGTTCATAGGCATGCAGGACCCGTTCTACGTCGGCCTCGGTGTCTGCTCGCACGTGGCCACCACTCTAGAAACCGCGATTTTCTCGAACGTGAGGCTCGAAGAAGCCTCGGCCACAAAGTAGCCGGAGCCCCCATCTATCGATTGCCAACTATTCTTCGCGGAGTGCCCGCATGGGGTCCGTGCGCGTTGCTGCCCAAGCCGGGAAAAAACAGGCCGCGAACGCCGCTAGCAGCATCACTCCGAGGGCCGCACTGAAAGCCAGCGGATCATGCGGACTCACATCGAAGAGATAACTCCCCATCAGCCGCGTCAGAGTCAGCGCCACCGCCGCGCCGAACAGCATCCCGCCGAGCGTGAGTCTCATACCCTGCGAAAAAATTAACCGCAGCAGATCGCCAGAGCGCGCACCCAGCGCCATGCGGAGCCCTAACTCGCGCGCGCTCTGGGAAACCGCGTAGGACATCACTCCATACAGCCCGATCGCCGCCAGCAACAGCGCTAATCCACCGAGCACCGCAAGCAACGTGACTGCGACCTTCTGCGGCGAAGTCGAGCGGTCCACTTGCTCTTGCAGCGTGATGACCTCGTACATCGCCAGATTGCCGTCGAGCATCTGCACCTCGCGCGCCAGCGCGGTGGCCATCGTCGGTGCGCTCAGCGGTGTGCGAATATTCAAGCTGCCGCCGATAGTGAAATTCTGCCGCCGCGCCACGTAGAAAAACGGTTTCGGCAAATCGCGCATGCTCTCGTATTTCGAATCCTTGGCGACGCCGACCACGGTCATCCAGCGCCCTTTCACCTGTACCCGCTCGCCCAACGGGCTTCTGTCTTTCCAGAATTGGGCCGCCATCGTTTCGTTCACGATCGCGACGGGCGCGGTATTTTCGTTGTCGGAACGCGCGAATTCTCGGCCCGCGATGAGTGGAATGCCCATTGTCGCAAAATACGCCGGGGCAACTTCGTTGTACTCCACCGTTGGCTCTTCTTCGGCCGGAACGTTGTACCCGTCGACCGCGATCGGGCTTGAAGAGTACGTGCCATATCCCAGCGGAGTGACCCGCGCAAATGTCGCCGATTCCACTCCCGGCAGCCCCTGCACCCGGTCCAGCAACTCGTCCTGAAACGTTTTCGCGCGCCTCACATCGTATCCCGCGGAGGTTAGGTCCACCGCCGTGTTCAGCACGCGATGCGTCGAAAAGCCGGGATTCGTGGTTCGAATCTTCTGCAGACTCATCAACACGAGGCCAGTTCCCACCAGCAAAACGAAGCTCAACGACACCTGCAGCACCACCAAAGTCGAACGCGCCCAGGACCGCCCGTGGCCGCCCACCACGCCGCCCATCTCCGATTTCAACGCCGAGGCCAGGTCAATCTTGCTGCTCTGAATCGCAGGAAACAGTCCTACTAGCAGCGTGGAAAGCAAACAAACGCCCGCCGTCAGGCTCAGCACCCGCCAGTCCAGGTCCCCTGGCAAATACATCGACACTCCCGCGCGCGCCGGAAACAACAAAACCAGCGCATGCCTGCACCAGTACGCCACGGCCAATCCGCCCACTGCCCCCAAAAACGAAAGCACCAATCCTTCCGTAAGCAACTGCTTCAGCAGCCTCACCCGCCCCGCACCGATCGCTGCGCGCACCGTCATCTCATGCCGTCGCGAAAACGACCGCACCAGCAGCAAATTCCCCACATTCGCGCACGCAATCAACAGTACACAAATCACTACCACCAGCATGATCTCCAGCGTCGGCAGCAACGTCCCGGCATTATTGAACGGCGTAGCCCACAACGGCCAAACTTGCACACCGCGCCCGCGATTGCTCAACGGAAAGTCCTTCTCGAGCCTTCCGGCAATCGCGGAAAATTCCCGCTGCGCCTGTTCCCGGCTCACTCCCGGTTTCAACCTCGCGTACGCTTCAACCCACCGCGCGTTCCGATCTTCGAGTTTGTATCCGCCGGCTTCGAACAGCTCCTCCATCGACGCCGGCACCCAAAACTGCATTGCCCAGCCCACAAAAGTCCCGCGGAAATCCTCCGGAGTTACTCCGACAATCGTGTGCACCACGCCATTGAGCCGCTGCGTTTTCCCAACAATCGCGGCATCGCCCTTGAAACGGTTCTGCCAAAGCTGGTAGCTGATCACCGCCACCGGATGCGCCATGCTGCCCACATCTTCCCCGGGCAAAAATCCGCGCCCCAGCATCGGATGAACGCCAAGCACCTCGAAATAATTCGCCGAAACAATGCTGCCAATTGCTCGCTCGGCGCGTTCCCCAATGCTGAGCGTCGTGCCGGTTATCTTGCTGACGAACATCGCATCGCAGAGCGTGTCGTTTTTCTGTAAGTCCTGAAAATCCGGCCAGGACATCTCCGTCGCACCCGTTTCTCCGCGTGACGTCCCAGCAATCGCCACCAGCCGCCCCTGATTCGCTACCGCCGGGTACGGCCGAAACAAAATGCCTTCCACCCAACTGAACACCGCGGCATTCGCGCCGATGCCCAGCGTCAGGCACAGAATTGCCAGCACCGAGAAACCCGGATCCCGCCCCAGCATCCGCAACCCGACGCGCAAGTCCATACCAAACTGTTCCAGCCACTGGAACTGCCACGCCGCCCGCGAATCTTCCCGCGCCAACTGCGTCGAGCCAAATTCTGCTTTAGCCTTGCGCAACGCTTCGTCCCTGCCCATCCCGCTCTCCTGCAGTTCCGCAACCCGCGCCTCGATATGAAACTGCAACTCCTCGTGCATCTCCCGTTCGAACCGCGCCTGCTTTCCCAAAAATCCTAGGCGACTGAACCGTTCGCGAAACGTGGACATGGCATGCCTCTCAAGCCATCCGCATCACCAACTGAATACTCTTGACCAGCTTTTCGAATCCCCGAGCTTCCGCCTCTAGTTGCTTCCGCCCCGCCGGCGTCAGCCTATAGAACCGCGCTTTGCGGTTATTCTCTGAAACTCCCCACTCCGCCTTCAACCAGCCTTTCACGAGCATGCGGTTCAGCGCCGGATACAACGACCCATCCTCGATTTCCAGCCCGTTTCCCGACGTATTCTTGATGTGCTTCGCGATGGCATACCCGTGCAGCGGCCCACGCGCTAGCGACTTGAGGATCAGCAGAAACAACGTTCCAGGAAGAAGTTGCGAGTTATCGTTGGCAGGCATAGCGCTTCTTTCGCTTAAAGTCATTCCCTTGTCGGAACTAGGTATAGTCCCGAAAGGGGAACGTGTCAAGCCTGTCCCCGCAAAACCCACGCCGCAAGATCGCCTAACTTCCCGGGTGATATTCCTTCTCGGTGTGCCCCTTGAGCTGTTCGCGGTAGTAATACACCTCGCGCAGATTCCCGGTGGCGTACCGCTGCGCCTCATCGTCGAAATGTTTCGAATCCGTATGTCCCGACTCTCCACCGGCCGTCACCGCCATCGCGTGCACCTTCGGCCCGAACTCCACCACCGCCACAAAACTATTCCCGCTTGTCCCGTACCACTTCTTCGTTCCCGGATACGGCCGTGCGCCAAACGAAGCCAACGACCCCCATACCGCCGAAGTGAACTCCACCGGAATGCTCGGCTCCGCGTCATTAAACGACGGCGCGATGTTGTCGTTCAGCCGCTGAAAACGGTTGATCTCTCCCCACGGTGTCTTCCAAGTCCCAAAATCCGTGGTCAGCTTGTCCGACGCATTCACCAGTGATTGCAGCAACACCTCCGGCGCCCCCTTCGTACAAATGTAATCACTCATGAAAATCCCGGCCTTGCGTGCGTCAGCTCCAATTCGTTGCTGGATGTCCTGCCCCCAAAATACCGCCAGCGAAGTCGGCACCGAATCCACGCCCCAGCGCTTATCCCATTTCCGCAACGCATCGATCTGCGAGGAAAGCTTTGCTTTCAACGGGTCATCCGTCGCCGCGTCATCCCACGCCTTCACCAAACACGGAATCGGCTTCTCAAACCACGTCAAATAACTGTCGTACGCCGCCGCCATCAGCGAATTCAGCGTGAAATCCTTCTTATCGTGCAGCACCCGAATCGCATGTAGCCCGCGCGCAGACTCTGTTCCTGTCTCCACATACGGCGGAAAATCCCCTTTCTTCGGACTGCTCGGCCCCGCTGCCGACCATGGCCAATTGTTCGAGTTGTACAGCCATCCGCTCGTGGGATTCAGCAAATGGGGCGTCTCGTCGACCGAAAGCAGCCCATGCCATTCCGTTGCCGGATTGCTGCCGTCCACCGGCTTCGTCCAATCGAATGAAGCATCGCGCCGCGGAATAAAATTCCCGTGAAAATAGGCAATGTTGCCGTCGGCATCCGCGAAAATCGTGTTGTTCGAAGAATTTGTATGCAACTCCAGCGTCTGCCGAAACTCTTTATAATTCTTCGCTTTCGTCCGCGTGTACGACTGCGTCAGCGCCTTCACCGGTTCATTCATCAAATGAATCGTCAGCCACTTTCCGCCGGATTCCCCAACCACCGGCCCATGCGATGTATAATACGCCGTAAATTTCTTCTCGCTCAGCCCCGAATCCGTCCTGTACGGCACGACAATCTCTTTGCTAACGACTGGCCGTTCCTCGCCTCCGTACTTGTACGTGAACTTCCCGTCCTTGTGCTCGACACTCTCCAAATAAAAACTCAGCTGACTCACTCCACTCGACGTGTGCATCCATCCCGAGCGATCGCTGAATCCCTGGTACACAAAAAATTGCCCCCACGTCACCGCGCCATACGCGTCCAGCCCTTCCTCGCTCGCCATTTGCAATTCCGAACGAAAGAAGAACGACGTGTGCGGATTGATCAGCAGCAGCGCATGGTGATCCGCTGTATTCGCAGGCGCAATCGCCATCCCGTTCGAACCGCGCGGCTCTTCCACTTCATCGTCCTCATCGCCAGACGCCGCATGCGTCTGCGCCATCGGCACTTTCCCGTAAAACGCTTCGAGTTGCTGCAAATTCACGTGTTCAATATCGCCGCCAATGCTGCCTTCCGTAAAACTCAGCGCCATCCACGGCTCAAATCTGCTGATCACCCGCGCCTTCACCTCCGGATGCTTCGCCAGGAAAAAATTTAGCCCGTCGGCCCACGCGTTCATCAGCTTTTTCAACCACTCCGGACTCGCCGCATAGTCCTTTTTCAAATCCACGGGATCGATGAACAGCTTCTGCCGTAAATCCTGATAAATCTTTGCTTCGCCTTCCGCCTCTGCCAGCCGCCCCAGCGAATTCAGATAGTTGGTCTCTACGCGATTAAAATCATCTTCCGCTTGCGCATAGATCATCCCAAACACCGCATCCGCGTCCGTCTTGCCGTACACGTGCGCAATGCCCCAGTCGTCGCGGACGATCGTCACGTTCTTCGCTTCCTTCTCCCAACGCGCCATATCGCCGCTATCCGCGGCCCGCATACCGCCCACAAAGAAGGGCGCAGCTACGACAGCCAGAACGAATGCCAGTCTTTTCATCCCCACTCCTCAGTCCCTGAAACGCCGCAAGATTCTCCCTCGTTTCGCGCTACCATTCCACTCGGCCATGCCCCTTCACGTCTTCGTCCGCTTTGAACCTCTCCCCGGCAAAGAACAGCAGCTTCGCGACGAACTGCTCCGCGTCATCACCGCCACCCGCACCGAGCTTGTCTGCCTCCGCATTCATCTCTTCCAATCCATCCGCGACCCACTCACCTTCTCGATCCATGCCGAATGGCTCGATGAATCCGCTTTCGACGCCCATTCCAAATCTCCGCACATGCTGCACTTTCTCAGTGTCGTTCCCGCGCTAATTTCTCACCCCGTTCGTGCCTTGCGCACCGAGCAGCTCGCCTGACCAGAATGCGCAGGTCCGTGACGACCTACAAATGGATTCGCAGCTCTTCACCCGCACAGCTCTGCCGCACGAAACCCTGTGATTTGGCTCACAGCTTCCTGTTTACTCTCGGCGTATCAATGAGCAAGAGAGCGCCTAGCCCACCAGCTTCCCGGCCGCTTCTGTCCAGGCGCTCTCCCGACTTGCCGCTATGCAAGAAACTCTTCCGCAATCTGTGTCGCCTGCCGCACAACACTCGCTGCAACCCAGCCCCCGCCTCTTCTCTCGCGTCCTTGTCCCGACCGATTTTTCCGAAATCTCGCGCCGCGCCTTTCTTGACGCCGCCGCTCTCGCCGCTCGCTTGGATTTGCAGCTCTATCTCGCGCACATTCTCCCCGAATCACCTTCCCCGCATCACGACGCCTCCGACGCCTCCACGCGAGATGCTGCGAAAAACGCTCTTACTACTTTCGCGACCACCCTTCCACCCGGCTCACCCGCCTGCACCACGCTCCTCGAATCCGGCCACCTCTGGGATGCGGTTGACCGCCTGGTTCAGCGCCATGCCATCGACCTCATCGTTCTCGCCACTCACGGCGTCGCTGCCCGCCCCCAACCTTCCCTCGGTTCTGCCGCGGAACAAATCTTCCGCCACGCCACTTGCCCGGTATTGACCATTGGCCCCACCAGCCAGCCCAGCGATCTTTCCGAGATGAAGTTCGCCTCCATCCTCTTCGTCACCGACTTCGGTCCCAATGCCGAACGCGCTGCCGGCTACGCCCTGGCCCTGGCTCGCAAATATGGCTCGCGCTTCACCGCGCTGCATGTCGCTCCGGATCCCGAGGCCGCCAGCCGCCTTGATGTGGACCACCTTCGCCAGATTCATATCCAGCGCATGCGTCAGTCTCTCCGACAACTCGACCGCTCCTTCGTTCCTTCAGAATTTTGCGTGCTGTTCGGAGATCCCGCCGAAGAAATTCTCCGCGCCGCGCAACAAACCACTGCCGACCTTATCGTCATGGGCTGCAAGACCGGCTTCGGCTGGGCCGGTCATGTCCCCCTCTCCACCGCCTACAACGTCGCCGCTAAAGCCCAATGCCCCGTGCTCACTGTCCGCGCCGGTAGACCTTCACATTGCGCTGTTCCCGTCCGCTAGTCTTCAGACCGCGCCCCGCCGGTCCCGTCCTCGTTCCTTGCCGCTGGCTTTCACGGATACTTCTGCCGGATCTTCACCGTCCGCTCCAACTCATCCATAACTTCCAATATCTTCAGCCGCAAATCCTGATCTAGCGCTCCCCTCCGTAGCAACTCCTGCACTTCTGCCAGCGCCCCTGCCGACTGCTGCCCGCCTACAAACGCATTCAGCCAACCCAACACAAAAAATATCTTCCGCTCCCGCTTCATTTGCGGCAGCGCCTCTAGCGCCGGCCGCAAATACGGCTGCGTTAGCTCGCCCTCGTTCCAGTAATTGAAAGCCCCGAGGCTCGACTCGATCCAATCCTCTGGCCGCGAAGCATCATGCAAATACTCATCAAAATATTTCTTCTTCGTCGCTGCATCTGGCCGTGCCGCCTGCGCCACGTACGCATACTTCTGCCCATCCCCCGTACTGTCCCGCTTCTGCTCCGCCGCCAGATACGCATCCGCTTCCGGATCACCCAGCGCAATCAGCGCGGTCGCCATCGTCCACCGGTCCAGCGGCCGCAGTTCCACTCCCGGCACGGTCAGCTTCCCGCTCAACAACCCCTTCAGCCGTGCGCGCCCTTCTTCGCTCTCCGCAATGCCTCGCAGCGCCCGAAACCAGATAATCCGGAAATCCTTCCCCTCCGCATGCTCCATACTTTCCGCCGCCGTTTTCTCCGCTCCCGGCACAATCTGCTTCCTCACCTCCGCGCTTACATAGCGGTGCAGCCCCGTGGCCGCATGCCCAATCAAACTCTGCGCCACCTCTTCATCCCGCTCCCTCGGCAACTGCCGCAGCGCTAACTCCACAAATTCCCTCGGCGCAAATTCCCCTTCCCGCACGCCGTCCCACAGCGAACCCCACAATAGCGCTCGTTCAAATACGTCGCCGATTCCGCCGATCCGTGCAATGACCGCTTTCCGGCTCTGCTCATCGAGCAAAAAACGTCCGTAGGCATAGTCCTTATCGTTGGCGAAAACAAATTGCGGGCATGCCTTCCCTACCGCTTCCGGAAGCTGCGCCTTCTCCTTGTTCAAATCCGCGCGCACCCGCTCTACTTTCCCGCCCGGATACGCGAGCAACACCTCCATTGCGATCGGCCAAATCCCGCCTTCCCCCAACACGTCTTTTTGCGTTAGCAGAAAACGATCAATTTTTCCTGCCGCGTCGCAGGACCACTCCACGTCCACTTGCGGCATCCCGCGATGCCGGATCCACATCGCTGCCCACTCCTGCAACTTCTTGCCAGACACGCGTTCGAACGCCCCAACCAAATCGCTCCACTCCGCATTCCCGTACGCATGCTCTTTCAAATACAGCCGCAACCCATCGCGAAACTTCTCTTCGCCCAGCACAAACGCCAGTTGCTTGATCACTCCCGGCGCCTTCGAATACACAATCGCCCCATACGCCGACTTCGCATCCTTCAAATTCGCGATGTTCTGATAAATCGGCGTCGTTCCTTTCGTCGCATCAATCCCATACGCTCCCGGTTTGATCGACAGATAAAAGCGCTTCCACACATTCTCTTTTGGCGCGATCGCATCCAGCGCCTGGTACGCCATGTACTGCGCGAAACCCTCCTTCAGCCACAAATCATCAAACCAGCGCATCGTCGTCAAATCGCCGAACCACTGATGCGTCAGCTCATGCAGCAACAGAATGTCCCGGTTCAAATGATCGCTGTGCGTCGGTGCAGTCCGAAACAGCACTGATTCTTCTCGTAAAAACGTCGCCCCCGCGTGCTCCATCCCGCCATACGCAAATCCCGGAATCAACACCTCGTCATACTTTGGAAACGGAAATGGCTGCGCAAAAAATTTCGACAAGTAGTCGATCCCCTGCTGCGTTACCGTCTGCACTTCTTCCGCTTCTGCCTGCGCCTTCTCAAATTTCGAAGCGCGCACATACAGCCCCGGCAAACCCGCCGTCTCATGCACCTTCTTGAACGGCCCCGCCGCAAACGCAAACAAATACGTGCTGATCGGCCGCGTTTGCTCGAAATTGAACTCGACACCGTCCGTTAACCCAATGTTGTTTTTAAGGTTTGTATTGGAAACGACCGTCCAACCCCGCGGCGCGACTACAGACAATCCAAAACGCGCCTTCAAGTCCGGCTGGTCGAAACACGGAAATGCCATTTCCGCGTCCATGGGCACAAATAACGTGTACAAGTACTCCGACCCATCATCCTTGTCCTCAAACCGCGTAATTGCCTTTCCTGCGGGCGCTACCGGTACGGTGAAATCCATGTGCACTTCATTTCGTCCGATTTCGATCGCACTTTCTGGCAAGCGGAAGTGCCCGTTCTCCATTTCCACCGGCACGGCACGTCCGTTAACACGAAGGTTCGTAACACTGCCTTCCCTGAAGTCCACGAGCAGCGGTCCGCCGCTACTCGCCATAAACACAAGCTGCTCGTGTCCGGTCGCCGTTTCCGCGTGGGGTTTCAGGCTGTAAGTGAGCCCGTAATACACCTCCGAAATCCGCCCCGCCCGTTCCCTCGCTAGCTCTCGCGGGATACCCTCCGGCGCTTGTGCCCGCACCCCCGCACCGCCCGCTCCCGCCAGTGCCATCATCAACAATCCCATCCGCCATCCACGCCCAAAGTCCATACGCTTCACCATCCGCGCAGCTTTATATCCCATCTCCTCAATCCTTTGCGAAACGATTCGAACCGTAACCATAAACTACTTGACATCCGAAGTACACTTATGGTAACCTACGGCAAGGTTAGGAGAGACTCGGCTCAAGGTGGGCGGCAGATGGAAGACACCCCTCCCCCCCCGGCATTTTTTGCAAGAATATCAAAGCAAAGGACTTAGGGGTTAGGGGTCGCGGAAGAATATCAAACTAAAGCATTTAGCCGCAGAAAATCGGCTCCGCGGCGCCTACGGCCAACGTTGGCAGACCACGGTCAGACCGGAGCTGCCGAAGCAACTCACGGCTTCGCGTTAGGAGAGAAAAAACCAATCGGCAGGTCTCGCGCCGTGCGCAGACCCGCGGGCGCGTCCAGAATCACCGGAATCGAGTTGACCACCACCGACGCCGTCGCCACATCGCCATGCGTTCCGCCAGGAATCGTCAAACTGATATTCGGATGCCCGCTCAACGTCACCGTATCCGCGGGATCTTTTGCGCCAACGTACATTTGCAATTCGAGATAAATCAATTCCTTGCCGTTCTGCAAACCGCGCGCGATCTGATGCACGCCCGCCGCTTGCCCGGCTTCTACGGTGAGATACTCAGTCTGCACGCGCGCCTCCGCCACTTTCGGCTCAATCGTCTCGGTGATTTCGTCCACTTGCAGATTCAAGCTGTCCGCGATCATCGCCACGGACTCCGGCAAGCCCACGTGCTTGATCACGCCTTCCTTCACCTTCGCGCGAAATTCTTCGACGGACATGCCGGCGCCGATTTTTTTCTGCAACGGCAGACGCCGCTTCCCGCCATCCACGATGCGCACCGCCTTCGCATGTTCAATCCGCTGCGAAACTGCCGCCAGCGTGATCACCAACTTGTCCATCACGAAGCCTGGATTCACGCCGGTGCCCACCAGCGCTACGCCCCAATCTTTCGCCGCGGCATCCAGCTTCGCAGAAAGTTCGGGATACGTTCGCAACGGGTACGAAAGTTCCTCGCAGGTAGAAACCACGCAGGATTCCGCCTCGAGGCACGCCAGCAATTGATCCATAACTTTGGGAAGCGACGAAGATGTGGAGTGAATCACTATATCGGCAGCTTGCTCCAAGACTTCTTTGGCGTCCGCCGAAACGGTCACACCCCACGGAGCGTCCGACGCTCCGCACACTTCGCCGAGATCGCGGCCCACTTTCGCGGGGTCGGTATCAATCGCGCCGGTAATTTCAATCGCCTGCTTCTCGCGCATCAATCGCGCAATCGACGCTCCGATGGGCCCTATGCCGTACTGAATCACACGAATCTTCTTCTTCACGTTTCCCTCGCTAATTTCGGTGCTTGCGGCCCAACACCCGGGATTTTGGGCCCAAAGGAAACCTATACCTTAATGGAATTCGCGCGAGGGTTCAACGCAGAATGCCGTTTGCGCCGAAGAAATCTCGCAAGGATTGATGCCATGGCGCGGAAGAAAACACAAAAGCCATCGCAATACAGAGATCCCTGTAGTTTCCCCGCGCCAAAGGATCGACTCGCCGGGAAGGGCGTTGCCGCGAGCAAGAGCCGGCGCGATAATGGACGGCACTGGCCGATTTGAGGAGGCCCACATGCCTGCAAAAAAACTGACCGACGCCGAAGCCCAAGCGCTGCTCTCGAAATTGCCGGGCTGGAAGATCGTCAACGGCAAGCTACACCGCGAATATGAGTGCAAGGACTTTGTCACTGCTTTCGGCAACATGACGCGTGCCGCGCTGGTCGCGGAAGGCATGAACCATCACCCCGAGTGGTTCAACGTGTGGAACAAAGTGGTGATCGACTTGACCACGCACAGCGTGAAGGGCATCAGCGACTACGATTTCGTTCTGGCCGAAAAGATGGAAGAGATTTTCGCTCCGGCCAAAACCGTGCTCGCCGGCACGGCGCGATAAGCACTGCTGCCGCGAGGATCATCGCCGAACAAAAACGGAACCTAGCAGCTGCGTCGCTGTGTATCGCCGACCGGCCACGTCCGAATGGCATTTGCGGTGCGGCGAACGCAAACACCTGTTGACTCCATGCTCGGCTAGGCGAAAAATAGAGTTCCCTTCCTGAACAGTAAGCTGTCCAGACTGTCCTCTCCAGTCAAAAAGCAAAGTAGACGCTCGTACACGGCGAAACGTATCGCCGGAATTCTGGCGTTGTCTTTTCGTTCTGAAACGTACGACGCTTTGGCCTCGGGAGCTAACCATGATGACGAAGCAACTGCGAGTTTTGGTGGCGGAAGATGGGCGGGAAGAGATCGCGCGCGCGCTTCGCACGGTTTTTCCGGAACCCGACAGTCAATTGGAACTGACCACGGTCGGCACCATTCCGACCCTGCTGGCAACCATCGAATTGAGCCAGCCGGAAGTGATCTTTCTCGACTTGGCACTCGGCCAGTTTGATCCACTCGATGCGGTGCGTCGCGTACATCGGGCGGCGCCGAGCATTCCCTTGATTGTCTGCACGCAGGTGGCGGAAAAGGCCACTGCAGCGAAGAGCCTTTCTGAAGGCGCCATCGATTACGTGCTGAAAGGATTTCTGGATGCGCGAACGATCGAGCGTGTGCTACGGGCTGCGTTGGAGCGCAACACGCTCGAAGGCTTGGCCGATCTGTTGCGCGACGGCGTTACCGGACTCTACACGCGGGAAGGTTTTTTGGCGCTGGGCATGCGCGCGATGGATGTGGCGGTACGTTCCGGCGGAACGTTGGTCCTACTGTGCGCCATGATCGACAGGTTCTCCGAGCTGCAGCAGAGATTGGGGACCGGAGCTGCGGAGCGCAGCATCAAGGAAACCAGCGAAGTGCTGCAGAGTTGCTTCCGCCGCAGCGATCTGCTGGCGCGACTCGGCAAAGCGCAATTCGCGGCTCTGGCGCTGGACGCTGTGGAGTCGAGCGCGCCAATTCTCCGCCAGCGCGTTGCCTCCCGAATCAGCGCACTCAACGATCTCGGAGAAAATGGGCGGCCACTCGAACTGCGCATCCGCGTGGGTTTTTGGGGCGCGAATGACGCCAGATCTTTTGCGGAGTTCCTCGACAGCGTGGAAGCCGAACTGCGCTGCGCAGAAAGCAATGCGCGGCCAACTGAATACGTGGGAGCGGCGTGACAGCGCGACTGGGAATCGTAGCCGCGGAATTAGCAATTCGAGTTCGCACAAGTGAAGCGTGAGACGGAGGCAAACAACGCATGAGGCCGTTGACGGCGGATGCGCAACAGCAGACAAAAAGCGCCGGCCTGGTGCGCCTGTTGATTCTCGAAAGCGTGTCAGCCGAAGCGGAACTGGCTATCGCGGAACTCAATGCTTCGGGATACGAAGTGCAGCACACCTTGGCAAGCGCCAAGGAGCAATTCCTGGAAGCGCTGGACAGGGCGAACTTTGATGCGATTCTCGCGGACTATCACGTGAGCAACTGGACCGGGATGGAAGCATTGCGCGAAGCCCGCAAGCGTAACAAGCACATACCTTTTCTGCTATTGGCCGGAGCTTTGGGCGATGAAGCAGCAGTGGAATGCATCAAGCAGGGAGCCAACGACTACATCTCGAAAGAGCATCTCGCGCGATTGCCGTCCGCATTGAAACGTGCGCTGGGGGAAAGAAGCCTCCGCGAAGAGAATGCGCATGCGGTGGCAGCACTGGAGGAAAGCGAAGCGCGAGCGCGCGAGCAGTTCGCTGAACTGGACTTGATTTACCGCACCGCGCCGATCGGCTTGGCGATTTACGGTCCAGATCTGCGGTACCTACGTGTCAACGAACATATGGCGCGCATGAACGGATTCCCGGCGGAACAGCACGTGGGAATGATGACCCGCGACGTGAACTTGGACATTGGCAAGGCGGTTGAGCCGTACCTCCGGCGGGTTTTCGCGCGCGGTGAATCAATTCAGAATGTCGAAATAAAAGGCACAACGCGCGCGCAGCACGGAATCGAGCGAAGCTGGCTGGCCAGTTTTCATCCGCTGCGGGGGGCCAGCGGAGTAATTTTCGCGATCAGCGTGGTGGCGCTGGAAAATACGGAGCGCAAGCGCGCCGACGCCGCTCTGGCTGCGTCGGAAGCGCGCAACCGCGAAATGGTCGAGAACTCCGCGTACGGAATTTTTCGTGTCGCGCCGAGCGGAGCTTTTCTCGACCCGAACCCGGCGCTGCTGCGAATCCTAGGCTGTCAACCGGCGGACGAGGCAAAGCTTCCGGCGCTCGTGCGGGATGTGTTTCGCTACCCCTCGCAGTATGCGGAGTGCACGGCAGCATGCCAGCAGCCCGGGAAGACATTCAGCACCGAGGCGGAATGGCGTCGGCGGGACGGCGCGCTGGTGGTGGTGCGTCTGCGCTTTCGCGGTTTGAGCGAGAAAGAGACCGGCGCCGTGGCCGAAGTGGTGGCGGAGGACGTCACGGAAGTGCGGGCCATGGAGCGGCAACTCCATCATTCCCAGAAATTCGAAGCGATTGGGCAACTGGCAGGAGGCGTGGCACACGATTTCAACAACGTGGTGGGCGCAATTCTGGGATGGGCCGAACTGGGTCTCGAGCAAAGCCGGAATTATCCGCAAATTGCCGAGCGGTTTGCGCGGATTCGGGAGCAAGCGGAACGGGCAGCGGCCCTGATGCGCGAGTTGCAGGCGTTTGCGCGTAAGCAGGTGCTGCAACCGCGCACGCTGGACCTGAATGCCGTGACCAGCAAGCTGGTGAGTTTTCTGGACAAGGTGCTGCCGAAGAATATCGAACTCAAAGTCGTGGATGGATTGGTCGATCCGGTCAAAGCCGATGCCACACAAATCGAGCAAGTGCTGATGAATCTCTGCCTGAATGCGCGGGATGCGATGCCGCAAGGCGGACGACTGATCATCGAAACAGAGATGGCCGACGTGGACGAGGCCTACTGCCGGTTTTATCCCTATGTGACGCCAGGGCGCTATGCGGTGCTGTGCGTTTCCGACACGGGAATCGGCATGGACACAGAAACACGCGAGCACATCTTCGAGCCGTTTTTTACGACCAAAGAAAAAGGGCAGAGCAGTGGAATGGGGCTAGCCACCGCGTACGGGGTGATCAAACAGCATGGCGGATTTATTCACGTTTACAGCGAAGCTGGGCAGGGCAGCCTGTTCCGCGTGTATTTGCCGGTCTTGATGGCCACCTTGGCGACGCCGGGAGAGACGGAGCGAACGAAGGCTGCGCCGGTCGACGCGCGGGGCACAGAGACCGTGCTACTTGCGGAAGATCACGACTCGATCCGCGAAATGGCGCGACAGACGCTGGCCAACCTGGGATACCGGGTCTTGTGCGCGGAAGACGGAGAAGACGCACTTCGAGTCTGCGAGCACGAAAAACCCGCTCTGGCGATCCTGGACCTGGTCATGCCAAGGATGAGTGGGCCGGAATTGGCCGCCAAGCTGTTGCAGCGATTTAACAAGCTGGCCATTCTCTTTACCAGTGGGTATTCGCAGGAGTCGCGGGAGGCGGCGAGCACCGAGCTGGACGCGCGTTTTCTGCAAAAGCCGTATAGCCCGTCCAGCCTGGGCCGCCTGGTGCGAGAGGTTTTGGACGACGTCGGCAATAACACCGGCGGCGAACCAGGGCATTGACCGTCGCAGCGCGGATAAACAGGTTTTAACCGTTTTAACGTTGACAGGCACAAATGGCGGTGCTACAAAGCGTCAAAGACAAGCCCTTGGGTGGTGAGTCTCTTACGCAAGTAAAACGCGAGTGAGGCCGCAGACCTGCCTGGCAGGGCAGGCCTGCTGAGCCACTACGGGCCTGTTGAAGCAACACCCCACCCCACCCCGGGAGGTGAGAACCCACGGTTTTCACCTCCTTTTTGTTTTGACCAGCTGGTGTTCCGACTCAGCTAAGATGTACGCACTTTGTTGGAATCCAATCGCAACCAGCCGCCGCTACTCGCGCTAAAAAACGTGACCGTGATTCGCGGGGAAAACTTCGCGCGGCCTGCGCTGGATGGGGTGTCGCTGAAGATTGGCGCGGGCGAGCACGTGTGCATTCTGGGGCCGAACGGTTGCGGGAAGTCGACGCTGATCAAGACGATCACCAGGGAGTGCTACCCGGTGGCGCGCGAGGGGTCCTCGATTGCAATTCTGGGGCGGGAGCGCTGGAACATTTTCGAGTTGCGATCGTCGATGGGAATTGTTTCGCCGGATTTACTGGCGTCCTGCACGACGGATGCGACGGGGCGAGATGTGGTGCTTTCGGGGTTTTTCAGCAGCACGCGGATTTTTCCGCATCACCATCCAGAGCCAGAGCATCTGGAGCGGTCCAGCCGCGCGCTGGAACGGCTGGGCATCGCGCATCTGGCGGAACGCGCTGTTTCGCGGATGTCGTCCGGGGAGGCGAAACGAACTTTGATTGCGCGCGCGCTGGCACATGAGCCGCGTACGCTGCTGTTTGATGAGCCGAGCAACGCATTGGATATCGCGGCGCAAATGCAGCTGCGCGACACGATGCGGGAGTTAGCGCGGCAGGGATTGGGGATTTTGCTGGTGACGCACCACGTGGCGGAGATTATTCCAGAGATGGAGCGGGTGGTGATGCTGCGAGAGGGGCGAGTTTTGGCGGATGGACCTAGGCGGGAGATTTTGACGGCGGAGCGATTGGGGGAATTGTTTGGAGTGAAGGTGCGATTAGTGCAAGAGGATGGCTATTTTCATGTCTACTAGACGGGTGGCGTGATTGGAGTGCTGCCGGATGAGTTGGCGGTCAGAAAAGCGGCGTCACTTTCGTTTTGCTCAGCTCGAGCAAGCCGTCGCATTCCAAAGATGGCAATGGCAGTGAGCAGCAGGACGGCCGGATCGATGGGATGGCGGTAGCGCAGCGACGTGTGGGTGATGTAGTAGAGCAACGGGAAGACGAGCGGAAAAGCGATGAGCGGAATGGCGTAAGGCGATTTTTTCAGGACTAGAACGACAATTCCTAGCAGCGCTCCGACCGGAGCGAGATAGTTACACAACAAGAGCGCGCGGAGAAGAAGCGAGGGCGTTTCGCGGAACGTGGCCACGGGTACCGGTGTGCCCATCCAAAACTCGACAAAGCGAAACGCGATAAGGCGGAGTTCGATGCGCGGATTGGCGCGGATGAAGGCGAAGGCTTTGCGGCGTTCTTCGTCCATGAAGGCGGTTTCGCCCATCCGAAGATAGCGGAGGATTTCGCGGTCCTGAGTCACAGTGCCGGGACGGAAACGATGGGCGTCGTCGTAGTTTTCGTTATTGCCGATGTAGAGTTCGAACGCGAAGTTGGAGCGCAACGGAACGAGGCGATGGAATTGACGGCAGTTGCGAACGGTCCAGGGAACGCAACAGAGGATGGCGACGGTTGTGGCCACGAGCGGGTTGATCAAGCGCGATCGGCCGCGGGCGGGATCGCGCCACACGAGCCAGAGAAGAAGGACGGGGAGAAGTAACGCCAGCGCTGGGTTGGTGAGCAAAGCGAAACCCCAGAGGAGACCGTAGAGACACCAATCCCGGATGCGGGGCGATTCGGCGAGAACGAAGGTGAGCCACAAGAGAGTGGCCGCAAGCAGGGCGGAAAGACACGTGTCCCAAATCCATTCGAAGGGAATGATGACGGCGTTGGGAAAGAGCGCCCACAGCCAAGCGGCGAGAGCCGCAGCGCCAATGCCTGCGATGCGCTGGCCGGCATAGTAAATCGGAATACAGGTAGCAGCGGAGAAGAGAATGTTGAACAGGACAGCGACAAAGAGAGACCGCAGTGTGTAGATGCCGAACAACTTGAAAATCGCCGCGAGAAACAGCGGATAAACGGGAGTGAGCCACGCGGTGGGGCCGCTGTCGCGCTGAAAAGGTGAGGAAAAACCTTTGCCGCTGGCGAGGGAGTAGGCGATGTGACCGGTTTCGGTTTGAAAAGGGATGATGCGGAGCACTTGCGGCGGAATTTGTCGCGTTTCGTAAAGCGCGAAGGCTGCGCGCGCGGCAAAAGCGACAAGCGTGATGAGCAGGAGTGAGGTCGCGGCTTTGCGCAGAAGGGAGATCATTGGGTCGAACCTGTTTTGTAAAGACGTCGAGGCGGAGAATTTAATTTCTCAGGGGCTAAAGCCCAAGCTCATTTAGGTCTTTTGTCGGAGCTAAGCTCCGACCCCCAAAAAACCTTTCTACGATAACCTCTCGCAGGCGATAGTCGCGCAAGCATGGTTTGGAGCATCGCCCGGCGTAGCGCGCTAGCTACGATGCGGCGCCGACATGCTACGATGGCCGGCATGCTGCAACGGCCAACCTCAGAAGGTTGACCCTACATTATGAACGCGTTGCTACAAGATCTGCGGTATGCGTTGCGCGGGTTCGCCCGGAATCCGGGATTTGCGCTGGCGGCGATCGTGTCGCTGGCCATCGGGATTGGCGCGAACACGGCGATTTTCAGCGTGGCGAACGCGCTGTTGCTGCGGCCGCTGGCGTACAAAGATGCGGACCGGCTGGTGATTTTGTGGAACCGTTCGCCAGGGCTCGGGATTTTGCGGGACTGGTTTTCGACGGCGCAATATTTTGACATCAAGACGAGCCATGAGAGATTCGAGGACGTGGCGATTGCGTCAGGCGCGCTGGATAACTTGACAGGCGGCGAGCCGGAGCGCGTCGGAACGGTGCGCGTCTCCGCGAATCTGTTGCCGATGCTGGGCGCGCGGGCGGAAGCGGGGCGTCTGTTTCTGGCCGAGGATGAACAGCCGGGGCGGCCGGGAATTGCGGTGCTGAGCCATGGAATGTGGGAACGGCGCTATGGAAGCGATCCAGGCGCGCTGGGCAAGTCGATCCTTCTGAACGGGCAATCATATGAGGTGGTCGGGATTTTGCCGAAAGGCTTTTCATTGCCGCATGAAGTTCTGCCGACGCTTTATGGTCCCGAGCAGCCGGACATCTTTCTTCCATTTCCGCTGGGGCCGAAAGCGGCGACGATTCGCACGCACGAGGACTACAACATTTTGGGCAAGTTGAAGCCGGGCGTGTCCATGATGCAGGCGCAAGCGGAGATGGACACGATCACCGCGCGACTGCGGCGGGATTTTCCGGAGTCGTATCCACCGAACGGCGGGCTAACGTTTGGGATTGTGTCGCTGCTGGAGCAGGTGGTCGGCAATGTGCGTCGACCGCTGCTGGTGCTGTTGAGCGCGGTGGGATTGGTGCTGTTGATCGCGTGCGCGAATGTGGCGAACCTGATGCTCTCGCGGGCGCTGGCACGACAACAGGAGATTGCCGTGCGGTCGGCGCTGGGAGCTGGACGCTGGCGGATTCTGCGGCAATTGTTGACGGAGAGCTTGCTGCTGAGTGTGTGCGGAGGGGCGCTGGGAGTAGTGCTATGCGTGTGGAGCATGAGATGGATTCATGTACTCGGAACGAAGAGCCTGCCGCGGTTGACGGATATTGGGGTCGACGGGTGGGTCCTGGCGTTTACCGCCGGACTTTCAGTGTTGGCCGGCGTTCTGTTTGGACTTGCGCCGGCGCTGCGGATGGCGCGAGCGGATTTGCATGGCGCGTTGAAGGAAGCGGGCCGTGGCGCAGCGGGAAGTGCCGTTTGGGGGCGCGGGAACCGGTTGCGGCGGTTGCTGGTGATTGCGGAGATGGCGCTGTCCGTGGTGCTGCTGATTGCAGCGGGGCTCCTAATCCGGAGCTTTGCGCGTTTGCAGAATGTGGCGCCGGGATTTGAGCCGAACAATGTGCTGACGTTTGACCTGGCGTTGAATGGAGAAAGGTACACGGATCCGGAAGTGCGGTTGAGCACGTATCGAGAATTGTGGAGGCGGCTGGAAAGTATTCCGGGAGTGAACGACGCGGGAGGAACGACGTCGCTGCCGTTGAGCGAGCAGTTTGCGTGGACGCCGATCACGGTGGAAGGGCGGACACCATTGCCGGGAGAAAAGTTTTTGAACGCGGACGCGCGCGTGGTAGGAGGAAAGTATTTTCAGGCGATGGGCATTCCGTTGCGGGGTGGCCGATTTTTTGACGAGAGTGACGCGATCGGGAAGCTGCCGGTGACGCTGGTGGATGAGTTTATGGCGCAGCAGCTTTGGCCCCGCCAGGATGCCGTGGGCAAGCGCATTCATATGGTGGAATCGGAAACGCCGTGGATGACGGTCGTGGGTGTCGTGGGGCGGGTAAAGCAAGAGGCGCTCGACGTCGAGCCGCGGATTGCCTTTTATCTGCCGCAAACGCAGTATCCAGCGCGGCAGATGACGGTGGTGCTGCGAGGCGCGGGCGACCCGGCAGCGCTTTCCGCGCTGGTGAAGACAGAGTTGCGCGCGATCGACGCGAGCTTGCCGATGTACGCGGTGCGGACGATGCAGGAACGGGTGGCCGAATCGCTGGCGCCGCGGAGATTTGCGATGACGCTACTGGCGCTTTTCGCTGGGATTGCGTTGGTGCTGGCGAGCGTGGGCGTGTATGGCGTGATGGCCTACCTGGTGAGCCAAGGCACACGAGAGATTGGGATTCGCATGGCTCTCGGCGCGACCGAACGCGAGATTTTGCGGCTGGTGTTGACGCAGGGAATGAGTTTGGCGGCGGTGGGTTTGGGAATCGGTTTGGTGGCGGCACTGGTGTTCACGCGGTTGATGCACAGCCTCTTGTTTGGCATAAGCGCGTGGGACCCGATTTCGTTTGGCGGAATCACGCTGCTGTTGGGGGCTGTCGCGCTCGTCGCAACGTACATTCCCGCGAAGAGGGCTGGGCGCGTCGATCCGATTTTGTGTTTGCGGGCCGAGTAGATTTCGAGCGAGTTATTTGGGCGGGCGAGTGCCGGAGATGGTGCGGGCTTCGGGATTGCGCGGCGACCAATCCTCCGGCGGAAACGCGACGCGCCAGAACGAAGGCCGCGGCGCGGAAAACTCGAGGCCAATTTCGGATTTGCCAGCACGCACCGGGCCGAGAAACGCGACGTGGCACTCCTGTTCCTCTTTTGTCCCTTTGTGTTGCATCTTGATAAGGCTGCCGCTGGTGACGCGAGCGGTGGTGAGAATCAGCGCGCCGTGGGCGTTGATCGCCAGCGTCTCCGTTTCCTCTTCGAAGGCGTGGCCCTGCGCATCGTTGCCGCTGACGCGCACGGCAACCTGCATCAGCACGCGCTGACTGCGCCGGCGCGGCATGGGGCTTCCCGGAGTGTTCGAACCGTGTGCCATGACACCTCTTCAAGCTGCTAATGCCCACCGAATTTCGGCGGAACGCGTCTCGCTCGCGTCAACGAGACGAACAAGCGTATAGCGTAGCAATTCTGAAGCCATTCGTTGGCGGGCTGTGCCGGATTTAAAACGTACTCAGCTGCGTTGGTCCATCGGCACGTAGCTGCGCGTGTCGTGGCCGAGATAGATCTGGCGTGGGCGGGCGATTTTCTGCTCGGGATCGAGCAGCATCTCTTCCCACTGGGAAATCCAGCCAGAAGTGCGAGGAATCGCAAAAAGCACCGGGAACATGGAAATGGGGAAGCCCATCGACTGATAGATCAAGCCGGTGTAGAAATCCACGTTGGGATAGAGCTTGCGCTTGATGAAGTACTCGTCTTCGAGGGCGATACGTTCGCACTCGAGAGCGATTTCCAGCAGCGGATTCTTGCCCATCAATTCGAATACTTCGTAGGCTACCCGCTTGATGATGCGGGCGCGCGGATCGTAGTGCTTGTAAATACGGTGGCCGAAGCCCATGAGCTTGGTTTCGCCGGCTTTGACGCGTTTGATAAAGGCAGGAACATTCTGGACGGAGCCAATTTCGAGCAGCATGTGCAGGACTTCTTCATTGGCGCCGCCGTGCAGCGGGCCATAGAGCGCGGCGATCGCAGCGGCA
>Ga0335080_10001121_pt1 | contig 25740 bp, 29 predicted proteins | sample Lox_Sample_34_FD_206720 | JGI IMG/M metagenome (GOLD analysis project Ga0335080, IMG submission 206720) | Soil microbial communities from Loxahatchee National Wildlife Refuge, Florida, United States - Lox_Sample_3.4 | ecosystem: Environmental > Terrestrial > Soil > Wetlands | place: USA... | reverse complement strand
GGATATAGTCGGACAGGATCTTCGACCCGCAGGTCGTCCGCACGCCGCGTGTGCTGATCACATCTTTCACCGCGACCGGGACTCCTGCCAGCGGCGGCAGCGGTTTTCCCGCCGCCACCAGGGCGTCCACCCGGTCCGCCTGCCGGTAAGCGCGCTCTTCGCAGAGCATCAGATACGCGTTCAACTCGCGGTTTCGCGCCCCGATCCGCTTGAAGTACTCCGCAGCCACTTCCCGCGCGGATACCTTCCGCGCTTCAATCGCCCCCCTTACCTCACCAATCGTGTTCATCGTCACCATGTCATCCACTTCCTATTACCTGTCATTCCGAACGGAGTCTGCGGAGTGAGGAATCTCTCTTGGGTTTTCTCGCCACTCGCCACTGCTACCTCTCAATCACCTTCGGCACCCGGAAATACGGCGGCTCCGGGTCCGGCGCATGCTGCAAGACTTCGTCGGCCACCGCACACGGCACCACCAAATCCTCCCGCAGCGTCGCATCCGCGGTCTGGTCATCGGCCAACACCTGCGCCATAGGCTCGACGTTCGCCGTATCCAGTTCGTTCAGCTTGTCGATGTATTCCAGGATTTCGTCAATCTGCGCGCGGTACTTCTCCAACTCCGCCTCGCTTAGGTCCAGGTAGGCCAGTTCCGCCACACGCAACACATCTTCCCGTGAAATTTTCATCTCAGTCCCCGTCACAACAGAAAGAGCTCTGTCATCCTGAGCGAAGTGAAGGATCTCAACCAATCGAACTTGGTGCGAGACTATCGGCTTACCACTTCCGCCGTCTTCTTTGGATACTTCGCCACGTAGTCATCCACCAGCTTCTTGAACGCCGCGGCCAGCTCGTCATACGTCCCTTCGAGCGTAACCGCTTTCTGCCCATCAATATATACCGGGCAGCGCGGCGCCTCGCCCGTCCCGGGCAAGCTGATCCCGATGTTCGCGGCCTTCGACTCCCCCGGGCCGTTGACGATGCAGCCCATCACCGCCAGCGTCATGGTCTCCACGCCGTCGTACTGCTGCTTCCAGGTCGGCATCATCTCGCGGATGTACTCCTGCGTCCGCTCCGCCAGTTCCTGGAACGTCGTGCTGGTCGTCCTCCCACAGCCCGGGCAAGCCGTTACGCTCGGCGCAAACGACCGCAGTCCCAACGCCTGAAGCAACTCGCAGCACGCATAAACTTCCTCGCGCCGGTCACCGCCTGGCCGCGGCGTCAGCGAGATCCGGATGGTGTCCCCGATTCCCTCGGCCAGCAGCACTCCCAGCGATGCTGACGACCACACCAGTCCTTTCATCCCCATGCCGGCTTCCGTCAATCCCAGGTGTAAAGGCTGCTGCGTCTTGCTCGCCAAATCCCGATACACCGTGATCAGGTCCCGTGGCCGTGACGTTTTGCACGAAATGATGATCTGATCGTTCCGCAGCCCCGATTCCAACGCCAGTTCCGTCGACTCCAAGGCTGAAAGTACCATGCACTCGTTAATGATCTCTTCGGACTCTTTCCCCAGGTCCTTGTCTGTGTTTTCTTGCATCTTGCGCATCACCAGCTCCTGGTTCAGCGACCCGCCATTGACTCCGATGCGCACCGGCTTGCCGTGATCCACCGCCACCTTGCAGATCGTCGAGAACTGTTCATCCCGCCGCTGCCCGGCGCCCACATTCCCTGGATTGATGCGGTACTTATCCAGCGCCTTCGCGCATTCCGGGTACTTCGTCAGCAGCACATGCCCGTTGTAGTGAAAATCACCAATAATTGGTACCTGGCACCCAGCATCCAGCAATCGCTTCTTGATTACTGGCACGGCTTCCGCCGCTTCCGGCACATTCACCGTCCAGCGCACAATCTCCGAACCCGCCTCCGCCAACTCCACGGTCTGCTGGAAGGTGCTCTCTACATCCGCCGTGTCGGTATTCGTCATGGACTGCACGACGACTGGCGCGCCCCCGCCCACCTGGACGTGGCCGACCTTCACGCCAAACGTCTTCTTCCGGGAATACCGCGCCCCGCTCAGGTCAAATCCCGCAATCTGGTTCAACATATCCTTCTAGTTTAGCATTCCTATGGAGTGCGGGAGCTCTGCTCGCGCTTTCTCACGCCGTGCCCGCGTCACGACTCGGTTAGCGGCAGCCCTGCCGCTGGCGACCTATTTTTTTCCGCAACTCTTCGGAATCCCTATTAGTGACGAGCAGCCTCAATTCGGAGGGTTTCCTCGCCGTATCTCGAGCGCGATCTGCGGCGTCGTCTCGCAGGCCACATTAGTGATGAATCGCAGCGTGCCCGCATTGTCGCGAAACACGACGCCGTAATCCTTCGAGCTTCCAACATACTCCCCCCAACTGATCGGTGCGTACGACTTACACGCCGGCTGCCCGTATGCGATTTGGGGCCGTGCATTCGCTGTCGCTCGCCGCGCGTAAATCCAGTTGGACGCCATCAACGCAACAATTACTGCCAGCAATATTCGACCCGTAATTTTGCCCATGAATTCCTCCCGCTTCTTTATAACAAATCCGCTCCACTACAAAAGAAAAGGGCCGCCATGACAGCGGCCCCCGTTCGCAAAAGCATAAGAACTGGCTCACTGCGGACCGGGCCAAGGCTCGTCCGCGCTTCCTCCGTAAATGGACGGCACCTTCGACCCCATCGGCCGCAGATACCCCGAAAGCTGCCCGCGGTGATGAATCGAGTGATTATTGACGAAGGCCAGGTAAAACACCGCTGGCATATTGAAGACGCCGTAGAAATCAACCGGCGTGCACAGATGTTCCGGGGTCATCCCTCGCACACGGCCGATTGCGCGATTCATGTTCGAGTCGTACCACTTCACCAGTTCTGCCACGTTCTTGGGCTCTTCCTTGAATCGCGGCTCCATGGAGAACTTCTGGTCGGCAATTTCGTCGGTCATCTGGACATCGCACGACGCCAAGTGCCAAGCCAGGTCCCACGCCGTCCGGGACTTGGGGTCGAGACGAAAGTCACGTTTGCCGTCGAGCACAGCGCCGAGCACCTTCTTTGTGGTTTCCATTTCGCGCGCCAACCCTTGCAGCATCACTTCGCGCAGGCCGGCGGCAAATTCGGGAGAAAGACTTTGTTGCGGTGCAGACATAATGCCTCCTAATCGGGTTTACGGCAGAGGCCGGTGTTCCGGGGTTGCGATTCTACACCTATGCGGGAAGGGAATTGTTAAAACTTAAATCGAGTATCAGCCTCACTGTTGGCTCTGCATCTGCCCAAGTTCTGGACTTGCTGGAACTGCCGCCCGGTTTGACCGAAACACCATTGCCGGGCCCAAATCCTCCGGCTTGGGCGCGTCTACCTGCGATACCGTCACCAGCACGCGAAGTTCGCTCTCGGCTTCGCCTCGATGCACCCCCCGCGTAGGCGGCACATCCGCGTAGTCCCGACCAACCGCTACGCGGATATGCCGCTCGCAGCCAAGCAAATTGTTCGTGGGATCAAACTCGACCCAGCCCGCCTCCCCCAAATAGGCCTCTACCCATGCATGCGAAGCCCCCGCCGGAGACCGGTCATGGCCTTCGTCCTCGTGATACAGGTACCCGCTCACGTAACGGCACGGAATTTTCAACTGTCGCACCAGCGCAATCATAATGTGCGCGAAGTCTTGGCAGACGCCCTGATGTGCCTGCAGGGCATCCTCGATCGGTGAATCTACCCGCGTCGTGTTGGGCGCATAATCAAAATTCTGATAAATCGCCGTGCTCAATTCCTTCAAAACCGTTAACGGTTCGCCACGCCGCTCCAACCCAAGTTTGCGCTGTAGCTGCAAAAGCAAATCCGACGGCCGCGCATATTGGCTGGGCATCAGCATTTCCAAATAGTCGCTCTGCTCCACCAGTTCATCGAGTTCTTCCCAGGAACTTTGCTGCATGCTCGCCACATCCAGCCGCGGCAGCATCTCTACCGTCGCTTCGGAAACCACCTCGATGGACTGATGCTTCCCCGGAATATCGAAGTGATGCACGGCATTTCCATAAAAATCCCGGTAGAGCATTACGTTCGCCTTCGGTGTCACGTGGACGGATGAAGTCAGACACCTCTGCCGCGTGTCGCTCCTTGGCTGCAGCCGCACTTCCATCACGCTCTCGCCGACGGCGGGCTCGTAGGAGAACGACGTAATGTGCCGGATCAAATAAGTCATTCAACCCTCAAAAACAACGATTCGTCATTCCGAGCGAAGCGAGGAATCCCTCTGTCACCTATCTCGCTCATCCATCACGACGCCAACTCCGCTTCGATCGAATAATCGAAATAGATCTCGTCAATTGCCGAGTGAATCGCTTCGCACTCCTTCCGCACATTCTCCAGATACATCTGAATGCCCGCAGCCACAATCTCTTCGATCTGGCTGAAGCTTAACTGTGCGCGCAGTCTTCCTGCGATGCGGGTTGGCAACTTTCCCGGCCGTTTCGTCAAATCACCAATCAAATGCAGCGCCGCGTTCACGCGATCCACAGAAAATCGGATCGAATGCGGAAACTCCGGATTCAGCAGCAGAAACTCCGCCACGCGTAGGGGCCGGATTTCCGCCGTGTGCGCCTTGCAATACGCCTCTTGCGCCACGCAGTCCGCCAGCAATCCCACCCACTCGAGGTATTCCGCACCTTCAATCGGTCCCTCGAACTGGTGCGTCATGCGCTGAAAATGTGTTGCGAGGAGCGTCGTCAGCGTGTCCGCCCGTTCGACGTAACGTCCGAGTTGGATGAACTGCCATCCCTCGCCATGGCTCATCGTCGCATCGGTGATCCCGTGAAACAGGAACGCGCCTTCCATCACCGACAGGAAGAAATCGTGCGACTTCAGAATCCATTCTTCTTCCGGCCGCCGTTCAATCACATTCAAATACAGCCGGTTCATCTGCTCCCACATGCGTGTGCTGCACTGTTCCCGGACATGCCGCAGATTTTCTCGCGCGGCTGTAACGCAGGAAACCACCGATGACGCATTTCCCCGGCTAAAGACCAACGTGTTGAGCAATTGTGTCGGATCGACAGGCCCGTCTACTGCCGGCGCCCTAAGCGCCTCTAACAGAAACCGCCAGCGTCCCGCCCCTACTTCCGGCGATTGATCGAGCCACAGCTGCAATTCCACATTCACCAGCCGCGAAGTATGCTCCGCGCGTTCGATGTAGCGTCCCATCCAGTACAAGCTGTCTGCCACGCGAGAAAGCATTCCCGCATCCCGCGTGAACGCCTGCACATAAAAGTTGCGAGGAGGCCGCATGCTCATGACGACCGCTCCTCTCTGGCATATGGTTGACCCAACTTCGGCCCAAGCTCGGCAATCTTCTGCCGCATCTCTTCGAGCACGTCTTCGCCGATCCCGCCCTCGCGCAAAACCCAGGTATCCTTGCTTCCCCCGCCCTGCGACGAGTTCACCACCAGCGAGCCCTTGCGCAACGCCACCCTCGTCAACCCGCCGGGCACCAGCGTCACCTTTTCTCCCATCAATATGTAAGGACGCAAATCGATATGCCGCGACTCCACTGTGCCGTCGATCAGACACGGCGCGCACGAAAGCGCCAGGGTTGGTTGCGCGATGTAATTTCGCGGGTCCGCCTCAATCCGCAACCGGAAGTCCTCCCGCTGCTGTGCGGTGCTATGAGGACCAATCAGCATTCCATACCCGCCCGACTCGCCCACTGCCTTCACCACCATCGTTTGCAAGTTCTGCAATACGTGCTGGCGATCGACCGGGTCGGACATCAGGAACGTCGGCACATTTGGCAAGATTGCGTCCTCGTTCAAGTAGTAGCGAATAATTTCCGGCACGTACGCGTACACCGCTTTATCATCGGCCACACCCGTGCCGATCGCATTCGCCAGCGTCACATTTCCTGCACGATACGCATTGAAGAGTCCCGGCACGCCCAGTGACGAATCCGGACGGAAGCACAAGGGATCTAGAAAATCATCATCCACCCGTCGATAGATCACGTCCACTCGCCGCAGTCCCGCCGTCGTGCGCATGTACACCAGGTTGTCGTGCACCAGCAGGTCGCGGCCTTCCACCAACTCAATGCCCATCTGCTGCGCCAAAAATGTGTGTTCGAAATACGCCGAATTCGAAACGCCCGGCGTCAGCAGTACCGTAGTCGGGTCTTGTGGATACGCCGTGTTCTCGGGAGCAAGACTCCGCAAGGTCGCCAGCAACTCGCGCGGATAATGGTCGATGGGCCAGACGCCGTAATCGCGGAACAGGGTGGGGAAGACGCGCTTCAACACTTTGCGGTTCGCCACCATGTACGAGACGCCGCTCGGAACGCGCAAATTATCTTCGAGAACCGCGAAGGTGCCATCCGGCAAGCGCACCAGGTCCGTACCGCAGATGCTCACATAAATGTCGCGCGGTACGTTCAGCCCACGCATCTCGCGTCGAAAATGTCTGCAACTATAGATCAGCTCGCGCGGCACGACCTTATCCGCGAGAATCCTTCCCTCGTGGTAAATGTCGCGCAGGAACAAGTTCAGCGCCGTCAGACGCTGCGTCAGCCCTCGTTCAATATTGGCCCACTCGCGTGCCGCGATAATCCGCGGCAACAAATCGTTCGGGAAGATGCGCTCCGTTCCTTCCTTCGCGCCATAGACCGTGAACGTGATCCCTTCATGCAGAAACGCCAAGTCGGCCGCCTGCTGGCTCCGCCGCAGCTCTTCCGGAGGCAGTTTCAGCAGGGTCTGGTGCAGCGCGCGGTAATGGTCTCGCGGCACTCCAGGGTGGGAAAACATCTCGTCGTATGCCGCGTCCACTTGGTAGTTTACGAAGGAAGGTGGGAAATGAATCCGCGTTGAGACCGCCGAGGCTGTCATTTTTGGCTCTGCAAGCCGGCTGGGACGGTCACTCGAACCCGCGTGCTGGCAGCCGCTCCCGCTTTCTTTGTCGCTCATGCAAACCCCGGCTGGCGCACCAAGGGTCGCTGAAATTTACGCCCGTGTTAGGGGGCGGTCCAACGCAAACAACAAATGCCATGCATTGTGGATTCGAATCTTGGCGTGCTCAAACGCCAGCAACCTCTGCTTGGATGCTGTGCCTTAAAGTGTCCCCCGCAGACCCAGCGAATCAGCCTGCTCCCGCATCGCGGCAATGCAAGTTGCAATGTGCTCGTCGAGCGACACTCCCAACTCTGCCGCGCCCTGTGTAATATCCTCCCGGCTGACCGCCCGTGCGAATGCCTTATCCTTCATCCGTTTCTTAACCGAACTGACTTCCAGGTCCAGGATGCTCTTCGAGGGCCGGACATAGCTGCACGCCGTTAAAAAACCCGCCAGTTCATCGCACGCGAACAGCGTATGCTCCAACGGGCTCTGCCTGGGCACGTCACAATAGTCCGCATGCGACAGGATCGCCCGGACGATTTCCTCGCTATAGCCGTGTTCCCGGAGTATCTTTGCCCCCTCCGCAGGGTGTTCCTGGTCCGCCGCGTGGGCCTCGTTCGGCCATTTCTCATAATCAAAATCGTGCAGCAGTGCGGTAATGCCCCAGAGCTCTTCGTCCGCACCATTCTTCCGTGCGTAAGCCCGAACACACGCCTCCACCGCCAGCATGTGCTTCCGCAGACTCTCCGATTGCGTATACTTGCACACCAGTTTCCAGGCATCCTCCCGATTCGGCATCCTTATCCTCGCCTCCCAGACTCTCCGTCAGCCCCGTTTTACCTCTGCGGCCTCTCTAGTAATCTTATCGGGCCTAGGGTCCGCCTTCTGAGGCGGACCGCTCTCTCCTTGCCTGGCAGCCAAAGAGAATACTCCAAACCCGAAAAATGTGCCGAAAGGGAAAGCACCTACGAAAAGAACAAAAGCACAATATGTAGTCGTCCCGCCATTCGAGTCCCACAACCAGCTGAACAATTCTCCTTCAACTGTCCGGCGGAACAGGCGAAAAACCGGCGTAAACACCGCCATTTTCGGCTGATTCCCACAAAATATTTTTCAAAATACCCTTGACACTAAATATCCTTTCGCGCCACACTCTCATCGCGCCAGTAACTGCCTTCCCCCCAAGAACGTTCCGACGTTCCTTCCTATCCGCGCGCCGGAAAAACACAAAGTCAGCGAGGAGTGCCGGTGTCGTCACAAACCGAAAAAGAGTCCATGTTGAACTCGTTGGAGATGGATCGGGAAGTTATTCGCTGCAAGACCTGCGGACTGGTCCAGTATCGCACCCGCACCGGCAATTGCCGCCGCTGCGTCCGTGCGTTGCCCCAGCGCATGGAATACCTGATCCCTCAGGAAGCCCCGCAGGATCAGGCGGCGCCCGAAGTGGTCGCCACCAAGTTTGCAAATCAGGAGACCGTGGAGAATATCGGTCAGCGCATTCGCCAGTTGCGCGAATCGCGCGGCATGACCCAGAGCCAGCTGCAATCGCGCTCGAAGGTCAGCCGTTCCTATCTCTCCCGCATTGAAAGCGGCCAGATGACGCCGAGTCTCGGCACGCTCGAGAAGATTTCCGAAGCGCTGAATGTCGGACTCAACCGCTTCTTTATTCCCGAGTCCGACGGCGAAGCGCTGCTCGAGGATCCCTTCATCCAGGGGCTGCGCCCGTTCCTCCGCCAGCTCGACTGGGAACAGTGGCAGTCCATCCTCAAGCGCCTCCAGGCTATTTCCGATCACGTGAACGCTGCCCCCATCAATCTCCGCCCTATCGGTAACCCGGCTCGGCTGCCGCAGCCCGCGCCGGCGAATGGCAACGGTCAGCACGGGCACATCGGTCACGCCAGCCATTCGAATGGGCTGATGCCTGCGCCAGCTCATGGTCAACCGCAAGGGTACCCGCTGCGGCGCCCGGGCATGCCGGTTTTCCAGCGGCCATTGGCGCGCTAGCGGTTTCCAACAAGTTCCTGAGAGAGTGGTTCTACACAAACGGCGCTCCGGCTTCTCCTTCCGGTGCGCCGTTTGTGTTTTTTCCTTCCGTTCAAGCCAGACGAACCATTCTCTTGTCCGAACATCAGCCTTACGATAAATACAGTTATCGGAGGCTGGCCCAATGATTTCAGGACGACGTGGAAACGATGCTCTGCTCCGGTTGCGTCGCCTGGGGCGTTGGGTCAAACGCAGGGTGTTGCGCCGAGCGTGGATGGCCGATTCGTTCGCTGACCCTCGCGAGCAGGCGCGGCTTCTCTCTGACAGCGCGCGTTGCAACGCCTTTCGCGAAGCGATCCGTCGTACCGTAAGGCCTGGAGATGTCGTTGTTGACCTCGGCGCGGGAACTGGCCTGCTCTCTTTTTTTGCCTTGGAGGCGGGCGCGCGCCACGTCTATGCGATTGAGGTAAGCCGCATTTCGGAGACCGCCCAAGAATTGATTGAGGCAAATGGATTTCAAACGCGGATAACGTTGATACGCGAACTCTCCACAAAGGTCCGCCTGCCCGAACTGTGCGACGTTCTGGTTTCCGAAACTCTCAGTACATTCTGCTTCGATACAGAAAACAACATTGAATATATCGCCGATGCTCGAAAGCGGTTTCTGAAACCCGACGCGCGGATCATTCCTGAATCTGCAGAAACTTTCCTTCTGCCGTTTTCGTCGGAGTGCTTCGGCCTCGGCAGTTTTCCGGAGCCGTTCTACGGTGTGAAATTTCAGGCATTTCGCGAAAGGCTTTTTGCGGAACCCATTTTAGTACGCGCCTCGGGCAAAACATTTCTGCAACTCAGTTCCCCAACACCAGTTCACAGAATTGATTATCGACGTGACTCAATAGTTCCGGGAAAAACGATCGTTCCTTTCCAAATTAGTGCCGATGGCCGCCTGGACGGGTTTCTAGGGTGGTTCAAAGCTGAGTTGTGTCCGGGCGTCACTCTTGAAAATTCACCCTACTTACCTCTCACGAGTTGGTGGCAGCTTTATTTTCCTGTTCTTCAACAGCCCTCGGTCCGAAGCGGGCGGTCGATCGTCCTTGAACTCGATCCCAAAATGATCAGCGGAGAGGTGGAATGGTCCTACAAGGTCCTGGAGCTGGCAACTTAGCACGCCAAACTCGGTAAGGTTGACGTCAGGTATGAGTCGATACCTCGCCGGGAGCCCCTCCTCTTATCGCCTTCACATCCCGCATGGGCGGCTGGCCGAAGAACCGGCTGTACTCCCGGCTGAACTGGCTCACGCTCTCGTAACCCACCTCGTACGCCGCGCTCGTCGCATCCATTCCGTCCATGAGCATGTGTTGTCGCGCATTCTGCAGTCGGAGTTGCTTCTGATATTGCAGAGGGCTCATTGCTGTCAGTGCCCGGAACTGGTGGTGCAGTGTCGACACGCCCATTCGCGCTACCTCCGCGAGCTCCTCCATCCGCAGTTGCTTCGTGTAGTTCGCTTTCAGCCACGCAATCGCCCGCGCTGTTCGGTTGCCCAAATCGCCGTTTGTGGCGATCGCGCGCAGCCGGTCTCCTTGCGACGTTCGCAAAATTCGATAGATGATCTCCCGCTGAATCAAATGGCTGAGAAACGGTATGTCTTGCGGCGTATCGAGCAGTTCGATGAGCCGCACGCATGCTGCTAGCATTCCGGCGCTAGCCTGCCCGCCGGCGAGTCCGCGCCGTTGCACTGGCGCCACTGATTCCGGCAACTCTTCTCGGCTCAAAATCTCCCGCACTGTTTGCATGTCCAGCCGTAGCCACATCGTCAGCATCGGTACCGCTTCCGACGCTTCAACGATCTGGCTCTCCACCGGCACATCGATAGAGGACAGCAGAAACGATCCGCTCTCGCACAGATAGACCGTTCCTCCCAGATTGACGCGTTTCTTACCCTGCGCGAACACACTGACGCTCGGCTCGTACGTCGCGCGATAGCACGGCGTCGGTTTTGTTCGGCGAAAGAGAAGCAAACCGTCGATGGCTGTCGAATTCGCTCCTTCGGATGTCGCTAGCGCGGCAATCCTCTGTGCCAAATCCGATCCCTTTTCAGGGACTTCTTTCATTTCCGGCTTCAGCCCTGTGCGTTTTTCTTTCGTTCTCATCGCTGATCCTCACATCCGCAGCATACGCCTAGCGGGAGTCGCCCATGCACAAAATCTGTATTACAGGCAGGATTAGGCAAAGAATCGGCAGGATTGGGAAAGCGTCCCGAAGCCAGTTTCCGTTATTGTCAAATCACGGTGACACGAATGAGGCTCCCCAAAGTCAAGCCGTCGATCTCGCTCAGCGTGATGTGCATGCTCCTGGTTGTTTTGCTCGTTTTCCCGGCGACCCTGCACCTTCGCCAGGCCCGCGCGGATAACGAACACCCCCGCGACCGTTTGGTTGGTGCGTGGCAGCTCGTGTGGCTCGAAGAACCCGATCGTGAGGGTAAGATTCAACGCGCCGACTGCACCGGCCTGCTCGTCTTTACCGGCGACGGACACATGTCCGTCCAGGTCATGTATCGTCACCCCCAAACGGGAGGTCAGCACGTCCCGGTGCAGTACGCCCAAGGCGGTTACGAAGCTTCTTTCGGCACCTATCTCGTGGATGAGAACAATCACACTTTCACCTTCCACGTCGAAGGTGCAATGGTTCGCAGCCTCATCGGCAAGGATCTACCGCGTGACTTCAAACTGTCTGGCAATCAGCTCATCGTCAAATCTTCCAATCCAAACGAACACTGGCGAGTAGCTTGGGAACATTACTAAATTCTGTTTAAGGATGAACGAAATGCAAAAACGCAAGCTTGGTAAAGGCAATTTGGAAGTTTCCGCAATTGGCCTCGGCTGCATGGGTATGAGCTTTTCCTACGGCCCGCCCAAAGATAAAAAAGAGATGACTGCGTTGCTGCACGCTGCTGTGGATCGCGGAATCACTTTCTTTGACACCGCAGAAGTCTACGGGCCGCTGCTCAACGAGGAGCTTGTGGGCGAAGCTCTAGCCCCGGTCCGCAACAAAGTGGTCATCGCTACAAAATTCGGCTGGAAGCCCGCCTCCGAAGGCGAAGCGCGATGGAGCGCCTTAAGCAGCCGGCCCGAGCACATCAAACACGTTGTCGAAGGTTCTCTCAAACGACTCAAGACCGATGTCATCGACCTTTATTATCAGCACCGCGTTGATCCTGAAGTCCCCATCGAGGACGTCGCGGGTGCCGTGAAGGAACTCATTCACCAAGGCAAGGTCAAGTACTTCGGCATGTCGGAAGCGGCGCCTGCGACCATTCGTCGCGCGCACGCCGTTCAGCCAGTCACCGCCTTGCAAAGTGAATACTCGATCTGGTATCGCCAACCTGAGAGCGAAATCATCCCCACGCTTGAGGAACTCGGCATTGGTTTCGTGCCCTACAGCCCGCTCGGCAAAGGCTTCCTCACCGGCAAGATTGACGAGAAGACCACTTTCGATAGCACGGACTTCCGCAACATCCTCCCCCGCTTCAACGCCGACAACCGCAAAGCCAATCAAGTTATGGTGGACCTGCTTCAGCAAATCGGCCAGCGCAAGAAAGCCACTCCGGCTCAGATCGCCCTCGCCTGGCTGCTCGCGCAGAAGCCTTGGATCGTTCCGATTCCTGGCACTACCAAACTGGACCGTCTTGAGGAAAACATCGGCGCCGCCACGGTCGAACTCTCAGACAGCGACCTTCACGACATCAATACCGCGGCCTCGCAGATCACCGTGCAAGGCGCGCGCTATCCCGAGCAAATCGAGCGCATGAGCAATCGCTAAACGCGATAGGAGTTAAGATGCGAGAGGATATTCAAAACCCGCGCGATCAGATCACGTGGCTGAACAACGAGTTGCACAAGATTAGCGAGACGGATGACCTGCACATTTCGCCATTTCGGGAAGACGGCAAAACCTACGGCACTCCCACATGGATTTGGTCTGTCGTGGTAGGCGAAAACCTATACGTCCGCCCATACAATGGCAAGAATTCGCGTTGGTATCAGGCCGCGATGCGACAGAAGGCGGGGCGCATTAACGCGGCCGGCCTAACCAAAGAAGTCTCATTCGAGTCCGACGACGGAGCGATCAATGACCGTATCGATGAAGCCTACAAAGCAAAGTACAAGGGTAGCCCTTACCTCAAGCCGATGATCGGCGAACGTGCGCGGTCCGCGACCGTCAAAGTAACCCCGCGCGGGAAGACACTGTGAATCGGGAGGACATTTATCATGCCTCACGTCATCGTAAAACTTTGGCCCGGGAAGTCTGAGGAGCAGAAAACGCGTCTTGCTCAAGCCATCGCAAAAGACGTCATGGATATTCTGCACTATGGGGAGGACTCAGTTTCCGTGGCCCTCGAAGAAGTCAAGCCCAAGGATTGGGCCGAAAAAGTGTATCGACCCGACGTGAAGGACAAATGGGACATCCTTTACAAAAAGCCCGGATATGATGAGAAAGATCTGTAAGTCCAGTCGACAATCGGTCATCGAACCAAGGTTCGATTCGAAGGAGTTCCGGATGGAAATTAAACGAGTTGGCTCGCAACCCTCCTCGAAAGGTCCTTCAGATTGGTTCATCGGCACGGTGCGCATCGATCCGCTCTTCCAGGCCCCGGATCCCGCGCTCGTGCAAGGTGCCACCGTTACTTTTGAACCCGGAGCGCGTACTGCTTGGCACACGCACCCGCTCGGCCAGACGCTGATCGTCACCGCAGGCTGCGGTTGGGCCCAGCGCGAAGGCGGTCCAATCCAGGAAATCCGCCCCGGCGACGTAGTTTGGTTTTCGCCGGGCGAGAAGCATTGGCACGGAGCCACGCCAACAACCGCCATGACGCACATCGCCATTCAAGAGAAGCTCAATGGCAGGGTCGTCGACTGGATGGAGCACGTCACCGACGAACAATATCAACGGAAGACATAGAGGTATCTTCATCCTCATGCGTTCTCGCATACCGGGGAAAGGCTCAATCGCTCAACAAGGTGGAATAAATCTCTGCCGTCTCATCATCGAAGCAAACGAAAACCACGCTGTCGAAAACTTCAGGGAAATCTCGAACCTCTTGAATCGCGATCTTCGCCGCTTCGTGCTTGGGAAAGCCGTATATTCCGGTGCTGATTGCAGGAAAGGCCAACGTTCGCACCTTCAGGTCTCTCGCTACCTGCAGAGAATTTAGATAGCAAAGAGCAAGTAACTCCTCTTCTCTCCCGTTTTCCTCGCCCCAAACGGGTCCCACGGTGTGAATTACGAACTTCGCCGGCAAGTTGTACGCTTTTGTGGCCTTCGCCTGGCCAGTTTTGCAGCCACGCAGCTGCCGGCATTCTTCCAGCAGGTCCGGCCCCGCCGCGCGATGGATCGCCCCATCCACTCCCCCTCCACCGAGCAGGGAACTATTCGCTGCATTCACGATGGCGTCGACATGGAGCTTCGTAATGTCCCCTTTTACGGCGCTGACTCTTCTGCTCATCTCGATCCGGCTCGTGAATTCAGCCTACTCTCGCACCACCGCCGCCTTGGACGCTGGCACCTCCAGCCGCATCAGCTTATGACTCGAATCCAGATACAACACCATCTCAATATCGGCGGTCAGCACCTTCAAGCCTTCAAATGACTTGCCGGCGGCACTGACGGAACCCAACGAATCCACAGTGATCGTCCCGGGTGTCAGCTCCTGGGGAATGAGCACCGAAAAACTCTGCGGGCCTTTGCGGCTCCAGTCATACATCTGTGCCAACACCGCATATTGGTGGTACAGGTTGTTATCCAGCACTGCGATTCGCGCCGTACTGAACGTTAAATCCTGTTCAAATGGCCGCGCCCCCTGCATCTGCAGCGTCATCTTCGCGACGCCGTTTTCGAACACAATGTGCGCCCCATTAGTTTTGGCAGCCTGGGACGTCCAGTCGTAACTCACCGGCGATCCGTCTGGCTGCAGCGTCAACGAGCCGGTAACCGTCGTCTCCGGACTTCCTTCCATCGAAACTTTCGTTGTGCCTTTTGCCAGCCAGGTGTTTCCGGCAGGCAGGATTTCGAACTCTTCGCGGCCAATCGACTTGCCATCAATCTGAATGTTCAACTTGCCCTTGTCTGCCACCAGCACCGAGCCTGCCGGCGCTTTCTTATCCGTATTGGCGAATACCACCGTTCCCAACGCCGCCGCGACCATTGCCGCGGTTCCCATAGCCCATGTCATCTTCCAATTTCTGTCGCGCATCTTACACCTCAACCCGTCCGCCCCACCGCTGCGGACAACTTTCACACCAAAGCATAAGAGGAATGGCCGAACCCGGAGTCTTTTTCTCGCGGTAAAGTTCGAAGACCGCAAACCCGGTGGTGCCGCTAACCCGATGGCAGCTCGGTTTCCTTCGCGGCGCCCACGATTCCGCGCCGCAAAATCTCACTCACTACGGCTCCGGCGTCACCCGAGCCATCTATGCGAATATCCGCCAACTGGTACGACGTCACTCGTTGCGTATATAAGGCACGGAAACTCGCCTCGTCCCGAAACAACGGGCGGCCCGTCATTGTGCTGCAGCGGGCAAGCAACATTTCGATCGGCGTGTCCAGCCAGATGACCGGCACTCCGGCGTTGCGCAGGAACTCCGGCGCCCCGGCCTGTGCGTATGTGCCGCCGCCCAGCGCCAGTACCGTGGCTTCCTTGAACTCGGCGGCTCGCCCCAACGCAACTCGCAACTGTTCTGCTTCGAATTGCCGGAACGCTGGTTCTCCGTGCCTCTCAAAAAATTGTGGAATAGTGATTCCCGCAGCTTCCTCAATGCGCTCGTCCAGATCCACGAAACGCCATCCGAGTTGCTGCGCCAGACGTGTGCCCACCGTGCTCTTGCCCGATCCCATGAAGCCGGCAAGGCAAATCACAGTGGCGCGCGGCAATGGGCCACGCACTGTTGAAGCCTGATTCACGATTTAAACGGAAGCGCGGTTTAGTCGCGCTTTACGATTCGAATTGTACCACTGTAGGAAGATACCTCGACTCGCGCCGACCCTTGCCCCATGGTCACCCACAGTGCATGCGCCATGCTTGAGATCGAGTGATGCCTGCCATGCGTATCTGGCTGAAAGACTTCCGGCGCCTGATTATCCACGGTCCCACGATACGTCGAAGCTTTGAGGTCGAACGAATCTGCCCGCGAGAATCGTACTTCCACCAATCCGCGCCCGCTGTTCATCGTGTACAAACCCATCCGGTGAAATTCCCCGTCGTACAAAATGTTTCCAGTCGTCGTCATCAGATTCAAGCTCGTCGGCGAGGATTGCAGGATCTGTGCGCTGCCGCTTATCGAGTTGAAGTCCAGTTTCCCGGTGCAACCTGTACAAATCAGCGACCCGCTCGCCGTCTTCACGATCACATAGCCGGATACTTCTTTCAGGTGGATGTCTCCGGCCACGCTCTGCAGTTTCATGTCGCCGCTCACTTGTTCCACCAGGATCAGGCCAGTCTGCGTGCGCAACTGCAATTCCGTTTCTTCGGGCACCGTCAGCGAAAAATTGGCTTCAACTTCATGCGGCTGCGTTGATGGGACCAAGGATGTGGCATTGATGTCGATGCGGTCGCCCACCTGCTCCATCTCGATGGAAACTTTACCCGGAGCCGCACTGCTGTTCACCACCACTTCCGGGTTCTTCCAGCTCTTTACTTCAATCCGCCCGTTCACGATGTTGTTCAGCGTCACCACGGGACGTCCGGACACGCTAAAGTGCTTTTCCTGCTCTTCGGCCGCTCTGGCCGTGCTTGCCGTCGCCGCCGCCAGCGTGCTGCAAAAGAACAGTCCGGCACCTAACACGCACAGTACGCCACGAACCCCCATCTCTCGGCGTTCCATTAGTGTTCGCTCCTTCCGCTTTCCATCATCGCGTTCAGCAATTCTGCTTTTTGTTGCAGCGCCATATTCAGATACTCCTGGGTGAGCTGATCCCGAGGATTCTCCTTAAGGCGTGTTTCGCATTCTTTAATAAATTCGTTTAGTGTATGCAGGTTCGAACGCAACGCCGCTTCCACTTCCGCATTGTTGGCCCAGTTGCCGCTCGGCATCGCTCGCTCAGTTTGGTTCAGAGTTGCCGCGCTCTCCCCAAACGATGCCAGCTCCGAGGGTGATGGCAATAAATCCCCCTTCGACTCTCGAATCTGCGATGGCTTGTTTATGGGAGCGGATGCAGCGCGACTTGGCCGCGGTTCTCTCTGTATATTGCCTGCGCTAATCGTTGATTGTGCTGCTGCCACTGGCGCCGGAGCCGTCGTTTCTGTCTTTGCCGGGGATTCGCTCGGTGCTGCGGCGCGTGTTGAGGCTGTCGCGGTGCGCGGCCCCACAGTCTTCGTCGGGTGGTCGGCGTAGTACAGTCCGCCGGCAACAGCTAGCACCGCAGCTCCTACCATCCCGAGGGAGCGAGGTCGCAGTAATTGCGTGAGTCCTTGCCACCAGGATGCTCGTACCGGCTCAACGTCAACCTCAGGCTTTCGAATAACTCCTTCGGTTTCCAGTTGCGCTCTCAGCGACACCCAGATTCGTTCCGGTGGATTCTCTTCGGCGGGAATTCGTTTTGCTGCCACCGCGATCGCGGATAAATCCGCCAACAGCTCACGGCAGCCAAGGCAATCGGCCAGGTGCTCTCGTGCCGCCGGCGGAAGCGGGCTCAGTCCCTGTTGCTCGAGTACTGCTTCGACGTCCTTACACTCCATACTTCGAACTCCGGAAAGAGCAGCGCTTCGCGGCTCCCTTTCCCAATTCTCTAAACTCTCGGCACGCAGGTTCGGACACAGTCGAATGCCTCATTCTAACCTATCCTCACGAACCCGTCTGCGATTTCGCAGACTGCCGTTCTTGGCGCGCTTGCTCGCGCAATTCTTCCTGCAATAACTCCCGTAGGCGCGTCCGCGCTTTGTGCAACTGCGATTTGGAATTCCCGACGGAACATCCGATGATTTCCGCAATCTCATTATGTTCGTAGCCCTGCACGTCGTGCAGCACGAACACCGTTCTGTAACCAGGCGGCAGTTTCTCGATGGAGCGCTCGAGGTTGACCCGGTCGACCGCTCCGGACAGCCGCAAATCGGGAGCGCCCACATCCCGCTTCGGCCCGCTGTTTTCCGCGTCCGGCTCGAGGGTCTCTTCCAGAGAGTCCGTAGGAAGCGATTTTTTCCTCAGCCGCATGAGCACGACGTTTACCGTCATCCGGTGCAGCCACGTGGAAAACGCCGACTCTCCGCGGAACGTCCCGATTTTCCGGAAAAGCTGCAGGAACGCCTCCTGCATCAAGTCTTCCGCGTCCGCCGGGTTGCCAACCATCCGCAAGCACAGGGCGTAAACGCGCCGGCCGTGGAGTTGGTAAAGGAACTCAAAAGCGGCAGAATCGCCCTCTTGAGCGCGGCGAATGGCCTCCGCTTCGGTCCAAGCAACTGGCTCGGTTGGTCTTTGTCGGGCCAACTGTCCTAATGCGGCGCCACTACGGGGTGCGATGCGCCGAGTCCCTCTTAGAGTTGTCCCTAGCACGGAGGTCGAGGAGCACATACGCCCCTAAGAAGGCACTAGCCTCCAATAGGTTGCATCCGGCGGCCCCTGTCCGCTGGGAATGGGTTATTGTCCCTTGAGGAACGCCATCCGTCTATGGGCAAGATGGCGTGCGCGCGCTGGAATCGAGTCGTCGGCCGCCGCGCAATGTTCTTTGAGAGTGGATTCGAAACTGGCCAGTTGCCCTTCGGGTAGTGCGTGCAGGAAGGACTTGTAAAGCACTGCGGTCTCCCGAAGGCAAGTATTCAAGTCGTAGTGCAGCGCGTCCAGGGTCTCCCAGTCGCGCTCGGGCTGAACGGATTGATCCTCCATCAGTTCATCGGCCGTGGCCCCGAAACTGCCTGAGAGTTCCAACACCAAATCTTCTAAGGTGGAGATTTTGTTTACGAACTGCGATCTCCGCGTTAACAGCACCTTGCTGAATAGTTCGTTGAAGCGCGCTACCCTCTGGCTCCGCGCATTTTGGAAATTCTCAGGATTCAACGGCAGCACATTCGGTGTTATAGCGAAATGCCTTGCGTGTATATACATCGACCGCAATAGGCTCTGTAGCGGCACCGACAAGCGATGACAAAGCGCAGGACATACGGTTAGAACCTGCTGCGCTTTTACAACCCGCCCGTTCCGCTGTAATCCGAAAGCCTCGTCCAACGACACACTGAACATCGTGTACGCTATTTCCAGCTTTTGCACGCATCGCACGTACGCATCTGTTTTTGGATTACCGAGCGGGTTCCGCCAATCTTGAGACACTGAACCCAAGCGAACCTGGCTGGACTGGGAATGCACGAAGGGCCTCCGCGGAGCGAAGAATTCGTAGTATAGCAATAGTAAGAGTCGATTAATAGTGTAAATTTAGCTAATCGGCCCCGAATTCCTGTCTAAGCGGCTCGGAAATCGCTCTTCCCGTCCGTTTCCTTGCCCTAGCGCTCTAGCCGCCCTTATACTCCAGATTATCCGTTTTGGAAAGGAATACCTCCCTCTTGCATTTCGAGCCCCAAGACCAATTTCTGCAACGGCAGAAGAAACTCGAACAAATTCAGGCGCTTGGCTACGAAGCCTTTCCTCGCGCGTTCCGTTGGACCGACACCCCTCCCGACCTCCTCGCCAAGTTTGGTAACTCTACCGCAGCCGACCTTGAGGCCGACCGGGTCGAAACTCGGGTTGCGGGGCGCATCGTTTCGTACCGGCTGATGGGCAAGGCTGGTTTCGCTCACCTGCAGGGCGCAGGTAAGCAGATACAGATTTACGTGAGAAAAGACGTGGTAGGCGAAAAAGGCTTCCAGCTGTTCCATTTGTTGGATCTTGGCGATCACGTCGGTGTGAGCGGCCACATGTTCCGGACCAAGACGGGCGAGCTCTCCGTTTGGGTAGAGGAACTCTTTCCCCTTACCAAGGCTCTTCTTCCTCTCCCTGAGAAATGGCATGGTTTGGCCGACGTGGAGCTGCGCTATCGCCATCGCTATCTCGACCTCGTTGCCAACGAGAGGTCCCGCGAAGTTTTCGAAACGCGAGCCCGCATCATCCGTCAGCTGCGCAATTTTTTTGATGCCCGGGGCTACATCGAAGTAGAAACACCCATGATGCACCCCATCGCTGGTGGTGCCGCCGCCCGGCCTTTTGTCACCCATCACAACACGCTTGATGTTGATCTTTACCTTCGCATCGCGCCTGAGCTCTATCTTAAGCGGCTCACCGTCGGCGGCTTTGATCGCGTCTTCGAAATCAATCGCAATTTCCGCAACGAGGGTATTTCCACCCAGCACAATCCCGAATTCACCATGCTCGAGTTTTATCAGGCCTACAGCGACTATCAGGACCTCATGAAGCTCAACGAAGAACTCTTCACCCAGCTGGCCCACAGCATCACGGGCTCAGCCGTTGTGAAGTACGGTGACCACGAACTCGACTTCGGTCATATGCAACGTCTCACCATGCGCGAGGCTCTTATCAAGTATTGGCCGGAAGGCGCCCCTACGCCTCCAACACTTCAGGAACTTGCCTCTTCCGGCGGGCCGGAAAAGGTCACCGCCCGTTACAATGAATGGGCCAAAGCCAACCATGCCGAGTACGCAGCTTCTAAGGGTAAGCTCTCTGACGGAGAATGGACTGGCCTGCTCTTTGAAACCATGGCCGAATCCAAACTCGTCCAGCCCACCATTCTCTACGACTTCCCGACCGACATTTCGCCGCTCTCCAAGCAAAAGCCCGACGATCCTTCTCTCACCGAGCGCTTCGAGATTTTTGTTGCTGGCATGGAGATCGCCAATGGCTTCTCCGAACTTAACGATCCAGCGGAACAGGAACGTCGCTTCCTCGCGCAAATCGCCCAGGGAGGAGATGAAGTTCCGAAGCAACTCGACGTCGACTACATTCGCGCCCTGTGCCATGGTATGCCACCGACCGCCGGCGAAGGCATTGGCATCGACCGCCTTACCATGCTTCTTACCGACTCGCATTCCATTCGCGATGTCATCCTGTTCCCTCAGCTTCGCCGCGAAGCCAACTCGGAGCCCAGCGTCTCCCAAGGCGCGAAAGCCTAACGCATGTTGCTTGACGTCACGGTGCTTGCCTTTATTGAAAACCATCTTTATTTGTCATCCCGAGCGAAGCAAGGGATCTGCTTTCTTCCTTGGTCTGAGAGGCTAAGCCGGCCAATGAGCCTCGCGAACGGTTTACCATGAGCTTCGAATGGTTCGTGGCCAAACGCTACTTAAGGTCGCCGAATCGTCCCGCTGTGCTCCGCCTCGTCACCGCCTTCAGTGTCATTGGCGTCGCGGCCGGCGTGGCCACGCTCGTTATCGGCCTCGCCATGAACACTGGCTTCCGCGAAACTCTTCAGGATCGTCTCCTCGGTGTCACAGCTCATATTTCGCTCACTCATCCCGGTGAATCCGGCGGCATTCGCAACTATGGCTCGTTGGCCGAAAAACTTCAGCAATCGCCCGGCGTCAGTTCCGTCACCCCCGCGATTTACCAGACGGTTTTGCTCTCTTTCGGCGGCCAGGCGCGCGGTGTCGTGGTGAAGGGAATTGACCTGGCTTTAGAAAAGCGCGGCGATGAAGCGCTGCAAAAACTGTCGTCCGGACGACTCGATTTCTCGCCAGATGCCGACGGCATCGAGGGTTTGCTCATCGGCAAGCAACTCGCCGATGTATGGAAAATGAAGCCAGGCGATTATGTTACGCTGACCAGCCCGCAAGGCCGCCTGACGCCCTTCGGACTGATACCCCGCACGCGTCGCTTCCGGGTCTCCGGGGTTTTCGATTCCGGCTTCTACGACTACGATGAGAATTGGTGTTTCGTCGCTCTCTCTGCTGCTCAATCCCTTGCTGGAGCCAGCGACATTGTCAACGTCCTCGAAATTCGCTTAGGCAAGCCGGAGCAAGCTGCCGATCTCGCGCCGGTTCTGGAACACGCGGCGGGCCAGGGCTTTGTCGCTACGACCTGGATGGAAGAAAATCGCGCTTTATTCCGCGCGCTTCGTCTCGAAAAATTGGTCACCGCCATTTTCATCGGCCTGATCACCTTCGTCGCCGGACTCAACATTCTCGTCGTCCTATCCATGACCGTCACCGATAAGGCGCGCGACATCGCCGTGCTTATTTCCTTCGGCACACGCCGCGAACAGATCCGGCACATCTTTCTTTTATTAGGCATTTCTATCGGCGCCATGGGGATCGTCTCCGGCCTTGTCATTGGTTACACGTTCACTTTTTTTGCCGGTGTTTATCATCTGATTCCACTTGATCCTCAGATCTATGCTGTTCCGTATGTTCCGTTTCATCCAAGCTTTCTCGACGGTCTTTGGATCGCACTTGCTGCGATGGGCATCGCCATTTTGGCTACAGTGATCCCCGCACGCGAGGCCTCACGGCTGATGCCCGTGGAGATACTTAGATTCGAATAGAAAATGTCTGATTTGCGCTGCCGCAAAGGCGCTCGATTCACTTTGGCCGAGCATTTGCTCCTAATTCTGTACCTATGGCGTTTTTTGGGTGGGGCAATCTGACTGGGAAAATCGCCTCTCTCGGTGGCGCTATAAACCGTTGAAAGCACGTCAGTTCTTCGACTCTTCCAACGGTATAGTTTTCGCCCGGTTTGCGCTAGGTAGCCAGGGTGAGAAAATGGGAAAACGTTTGGCGAAGTTCATGGCGTGAAACAGAGCGCAATCTCGCCAAGCGCGGGGCTGGTCGCGTAGGCAGTAGGCCGGCACCTTTTGCGGTGTGCAGATGTCACGGATTGCGATTGGCCGCGGTTTTACGATAAACCGATACTGCCAGCAGCAGTAGTGAGGAGCGCGGGAAACCGGAAACTCATGGACGGTTCGCAAAAATTCGGCCAGCCCATACTCGAAGCCCGCGGCTTGAAGAAATCTTACGGGGCGCCTGAGAAAAATCTCGACGTTCTAGTCGACGCGAATCTGGAATTGCGTGAAGGCGAGATGGTTGCCGTGGTTGCTCCGTCCGGCGCTGGGAAAAGTACATTATTGCATCTCCTCGCTGCGCTAGACACTCCAACAAGCGGTAACGTATACTTTGAAAATAAATCGATTGAATCGAATCACGACGCGGCGCTGGCAAATTTTCGCAATTGCGCCGTGGGGTTTCTCTGGCAGCGGCACCAGTTGTTGCCGGATTTTTCGGCGGCAGAGAATGTCGCGATGCCGCTATTAGTGCGCGGCGAGCCACATGCCGATGCCCTTTCCAAGGCGCGCCAGTGGCTCAGTGAAGTCGGCCTCTCCCATCGTGCCGACCACCGCGCTGGAGAGCTTTCGGGCGGGGAACAGCAGCGAGTCGCCATTGCCCGGGCGCTGATCACCGCGCCCCGGGTCCTTCTTGCTGATGAACCCACCGGAGATCTGGACGAGCAGAATGCTTGGGCTGTGTTTGAGTTGTTGGAGCGGCTGCATCGTTCGCATCGCCTGACGTCGTTAATCGCGACTCACAACCAGGCGCTTGCCGAACGTTGCGACCGCATCGTGGGGCTCGAACATGGTGTTCTGCGACTTCGCAGCGCTAAAAACGCTGCGGGGCAAACCCCGGGGGGAGAAGCGAGCTAATCGTGTTTGAACGATATACGGAAAAAGCGCGTCGCGTCATTTTCTTTGCGAGGTATGAGGCCAGCCAATACGGCAGCCCCTACATCGAAACCGAGCACCTTCTGCTTGGCTTGATGCGGGAAGACAAAGCCCTGGCCAATCGGTTCCTCCGCCAGCAAGGTTCCATCGAATCCATTCGGAAAGAGATCGAAGCTCGCATCACCATCCGCGAGCGCATCTCCACTTCCGTCGAGGTCCCTCTCAGCGCCGAATGCAAGCGCATTCTGAATAGTGCTGCGGAAGAAGCGGAACGCCTCGGCCACAAGCATGTCGGCACCGAGCATCTTCTCCTCGGCATCCTTCGCGAAGAGAAGTGTTTCGGCGCGGAAATTCTCATGGAGCGCGGTCTTCGCCTCTCTGCTTTACGCGAAGAACTCTCGCGCACTAGCGGCGAAAAGAGCCCGGCCTCGCGCCCCAAAGAAACCTCTCTTCTTGCGGAATTCAGCCGCGACCTCACGCAGGCCGCGACCGAAGGCAGCCTCGATCCTCTTGTCGGCCGCGAAGCTGAAGTCGATCGCGTCATTCAGATTCTCTGCCGCCGCACCAAAAACAATCCGGTTTTGATCGGCGAACCTGGGGTCGGCAAGACCGCCATCGTCGAAGGTCTTGCGCAGCGCATCAGCGACGGCGATGTCCCTCCCTTCCTCGCGGATAAGCGCATCCTTTCTCTAGACCTCTCCCTCATCGTTGCCGGCACCAAGTATCGCGGGCAGTTCGAAGAGCGCCTCAAGACCATCATGAAAGAATTGATGGAAAGCCAGAACTCCATTGTCTTCATCGACGAGCTCCACACCCTGGTCGGCGCCGGTTCCGCGGAAGGTTCGCTCGATGCCGCCAATATTCTGAAGCCCGCTCTCTCCCGGGGCGAAATTCAGTGCATTGGCGCCACCACTCCGGGCGAATATCGCAAATCCGTCGAAAAAGATCGCTCTCTCGAACGCCGTTTCCAGGCCGTCAAAGTTCCGGCTCCCAATGAAGAAGAAGCCGTCCAGGTCATCAACGGCGTTCGCGAGCGCTACGAAAAGTTCCACGCTGTCAGCTACACCGACGAGGCGTTGCGCTACTCCGTCTATCTTTCGAACCGCTACATCCCCGACCGCTTCCTCCCAGACAAGGCCATCGATTTGATCGACGAGGCCGGCGCCCGTGTAAAGCTTCGTCAAGCCTCGGTTCCCGATGAAGTCGGCGAAGTCCAGAAGCGCGTGAAGTTCATCACCCATCGCATGGAATCGGCCATCGCCGCACACGAATTCGAAAAGGCGCGCTTCTATTCCGAAGAGGAGCGCAAGGAAAAAGAGAACCTCCGCGTGCTCCGTGAGCGTTACAAGCTCGACGACGCCTCCACCGGAATCGTTACCCGCGAAGACATCGAGGAAGTTGTCTCTCGCTGGACCGGTATCGCCGTCACTTCGATCAAGGAAGACGAGCAGCAGAAACTCCTGCGCATCGAGCCCGAACTTCACAAGCGCGTCATCAGCCAGGACAAGGCCATCACCGCCCTCGCTCGCGCCATTCGCCGCAGCCGCGCCGGTTTGAAATCTCCTTCTCGCCCCGTTGGCTGTTTCTTCTTCCTTGGCCCCACCGGCGTCGGTAAGACCGAAGTCGCGCGCCGCTTGGCGGAATTTCTCTTTGGCTCCGAAAAATCGCTCATTCGTTTCGACATGTCCGAATTCATGGAGAAGCATTCTGTGTCGAAACTCATCGGCGCTCCTCCAGGCTATGTCGGCTACGAAGAGGGTGGCCAGATGACGGAACGCGTGCGTCGCACGCCATATTCAGTTATCCTGTTGGACGAGATCGAGAAGGCACATCCCGACCTGTTCAATATTCTTCTTCAGGTCTTTGAAGACGGGCAGTTGACGGATGGTCTTGGCAATACCGTCGATTTCCGGAATACCATCATCATCATGACCTCCAACATTGGGGCGCGGCATTTGCAGAAGCGCACCTCAATCGGCTTCCAGGCCGGCATCGATGAAGCCAGCTTGAAGAGCATGGAAGAAATGGTGTTGAACGAAGTGAAGCGGGCGTTCAATCCGGAGTTCTTGAACCGGTTGGACGAAATTATTCTGTTCAATCCGCTGAGCGATGAGGACCTGCTCCGCATTATCGATCTGTTGGTCGGCCAGCTGAACGATACGCTGATCCACAGACAGGTGCAGGTGGTCTTGTCGCCCGAAGCACGCCAGTGGATCCTCGAGAAAACGTGCGCGGACCGCAATTACGGTGCGCGTCCGTTGCGGCGGGCGCTACAGAAGTA
>Ga0335080_10001120_pt1 | contig 25746 bp, 15 predicted proteins | sample Lox_Sample_34_FD_206720 | JGI IMG/M metagenome (GOLD analysis project Ga0335080, IMG submission 206720) | Soil microbial communities from Loxahatchee National Wildlife Refuge, Florida, United States - Lox_Sample_3.4 | ecosystem: Environmental > Terrestrial > Soil > Wetlands | place: USA... | reverse complement strand
TTGCGGCACGAAGTTGCCGTTGCACGCAAAGAAGGCCGCCGTTGCGTTGGTCTTGCTCGGGCACGTAACAGCGTGTGTCACCGGATCGGTTGTTCCTGGATCGGTCACAGTCGGTACGATCCCGCGGAAACTGTCCGTCGGAAACCCGTTTCCGCCACCGATGGCGCCGGTGCCGAGACCGGAGTTCAGCGCATCGTCGTTTTCAGAAACGTAGGAATAGCTTCCGCCGAGCGAATACCGCTTATTGAAGCGCTTCTCGAAAGAAAAAATTCCCGCGTTGTACGTCCCGGCGTACCAGGGGCCGAAGCCGTTCGTTTGAATCAGTCCACCGCCGCTGTTAGCGATGCGCGCGTCAAAGGGCAGGTTGGTTTCGCGAACGCCAAGTATGTTCACGATGTCTTTGTGATAGTAGTCTCCGGAGACCACCCAGTCGTTGGTCAGCTCCCGTTGCACGCCAAAAGTAAACCCACGTGTGTACGGCGTTGCGAAACTGGGGTCAACCGTCACCGGGAAATTGCCCGGCTGCGCCACATTGAACGACAGCGTTCCGAATGGACCCCAGAACCAGAAGCCGGCCGGCGCGCCGATTGCCGCGTCCGCCGCCGTTAGGTAGGCATCCGGAGAGAGACCCGAAAGTTGCTGCACATTGCCTATATTTACCGCCGTATTCGCCGGAATAGGCGTCGTTCCGATGTTATTCAGGTGATCCACCCCGAACTGCGAAGGCTCACCGGGGAACGTCGGACCGAAAGCCTTGGGCGGTATGCAAAAGTCAGGTTGGCCGGCCAGTTGCGCGTCGGTCCTTGTTTGCGACAGGCACAGCCCAAAGAGCGCCGGAGCGATCGTCGGTATGCCATAGAACAAACGCGGGAACGAGAGCGGCTGGCTCTCACGAATGTCCGCGCCGCCGAAAGCCGGAATATCGCGAACCAAGCCCAGCCGGAAGTGGTCATAGAACAGGCCGAAGCTTCCGCGTACAACAGTCTTGGAAGTCGGCGACCATGCAAAGCCGACGCGCGGCGAGACGTTGTCTGCCTTCTGAAATGCCGAGTCATAGTCCCAGCGCACACCGGCGTTCAGCGTGAGATCATGCCGGACTTTCCAATCGTCCTGAATCCAGAGACCGTCGTAGTTGTTGCGCAGCTTAATGTCATTGGCTTGTGGTGTCAGGCCACCCACCGTTGCCAGAAGAAAGAACCCCGCGTTGACCGGGCCAAACTGCTGAAAATCGTCTTGCGTCGTGAAGAGTTGGTCATTCTGGAGGCTCGCTTCGACGCCATCCACATGCGTGCGCTCGAAGTCCCAGCCGAACTTGACGGTGTGGCGAGCGAATGTTTTCGCCAGGTTTGCCCCGAACGTACCGTACTTCTGTTCAAGCGTCGAAGGTGTTAGCGTGGCGCCGTAGCTGAACTGGCCCTCATCGCCAAAAATAGCAAACGGTCCGCTGGGCACGCCGCCGGTGGCGCTGCTAAATCCGCTGAACAGGTTAAAAAGCGTATTGGGGCCAGCCTCGGGATGAGCGGCGCTGGTGAGCGTCGGCTCGTCGCGATACTGCCCGCGCAGATTCAGGATGAAGGGGTTCCCTGAGTCTCCAAAGGTCACGACATCGGCAAATCCGAGCAGCAAATTGCGATCGCCGAGATTCGTGCGGGTGGAAGGCAGCGAGGCCGAAGCGGAGAGCGGGTTGGTGCTGTTGACGTGGACGTTCGTATAGTTCATCTGCTCGGTCAGGTGGTGATGCCCGAGCGTCTGGTCAAATTTTGCGAACACGCGGGCTTCGCGGTCGGTCGTAGGTTCGTTGAAGGTTTCTTCGGTGTTCAGCAGGAATTGCGGCGTGTTGGGCGGGGGAACGAAATTGAGCTGGCGGTTCTCGTGAATACCTTCCGCCGACGCGAACCAGAACGCTTTGTCCTTCACCATCGCCCCGCCCGCCGCTGCATCATAGTCCCAACGCAGCAGATAAGGCGGATCTGTCTGGCCAGGGATAGTAGTGGCTGCGGTTTGGCCCGGAATATCCGAACTGTCCAGCGCGCTATTGCGGTGATACACGGATGCCAATCCGTGCATATCGTTTCCACCGGATTTGGTGATGACGTTAACTACGCCACCCGAGGAATGTCCGAACTCGGCCTTATAGCCCGTGGTGATTACCTGAAATTCCGCGACGGTATCTTGATTGAATTGCGAGGAGGCGCCGCCAGCCAGTTCATTTTCGTTGGGCAGCCCGTCAATCAAAAACCCCGTGTTGTTCGCGCGCTCGCCGAGAATCGGCGTCGCGTTGTCGCTGTTCAGGTCCGCCTGCCGGTTGATCGCCACGCCGGGCACGAGTTGCAGCAAATCGAGGTAGTTCCGCCCGTTGATGGGCATGTTCTCAATGTCCTGCGGCAGAACCGTCGAGCCCGTGGACGACGAGCTCGTTTCCAGTAAGGGCAGCTCGCTCGAAACTTTCACCACTTCGGACGCCTGTCCCACATCCAGCACCACGTTGAGCGTCAGCGTGCGGTTCAGGGGTACATCCAGATCTTTGTAGGAGCTGGTCGCGAATCCATCATGCGTTACCGACAGCTTGTAAACGCCGGCCGGCAGATTCGGGAATTGGTAGGCGCCGTTGCCATCGGAGGTCGTGGTGCGATTGATGCCGATCACGTCGCCGGTAAGTTCCAGCTTGGCGCCGCTGACCGTTCCGCCCTGCTTGTCGGTCACCGTGCCTTCAATGGTGGACGTGGTCTGCGCACGACTCGCCGGACAGAACCAGCCGATGAGCGCTGCGAGCAAAACTACCGTCCAAACAGTCCTGTGCGTTCTGAAAATGGCTTGGCCAAGAGGTTCGCGACCCATGAGGATCCCCCTATTTGCGTTTGTGACAGGCTGCAGGTCCGCATCCCTCGACTGACGCGAGGCAGTTGCCTGAAACATTTGTTGCGTTCGTTAGTTGCGAGCGTAAAAAGGGAACTCGTGCCTGTCAAGCATTTTTTTATCGGCGCGGGGCGTCTGCAAATCGGCTCCTCGCCCTTACAGTCTTTCCCGGGTCGCGGCTCTCGCCACGAGGTTCGGAATGGGCTGGCCTTCCGGCCGAGCTACTTCCCCAACCTGAACATGCCTTGCTGTAACAGGCGTTGCCCCTGCGCTCTTTCCCGAAAGTGCGTTTCTCACTATCGAAAACCTCTGCTTGACACCGGCCCCTAATGCGACTAGCCTCGCCTTCCATTGATGCAACAAATGTTGCGTAGGGCCGTTTGGCAGGACGGCTAGCGCCGCGGATTTGCTTTCCGTGCAAAGGGAGGGTTTCCCCATGGCCGCTACTTCGCCTGCTCGCTCTGCCATACAGGGTTCGCTCGTTCGCAGTGGGCACACCGCGAGCGTGCTGTTGCTCTACGTGTTGATTTTTCTTGCTGTGGGCTTTTATCCCACGGCAGCTGTTGCGCAAACTGCCAGCACCGGCGCTCTCGCAGGTGTGGTCACCGACGCTTCCGGTTCCACCATCGCCGGCGCCCAAGTCCAGGTTACGAACGAAGCTTCCGGTGACGTCCGCACCGTCACCAGTGGCCCTGCTGGCAACTACAGCGTCCCGCTGCTGCCGCCTGGCCTGTATACGGTCTATGTAACGAAGTCCGGCTTCCGCAGCACCACGGTTCCGCACGCCCAGGTCATCGTTACGGAAACCAACGCCCTCAATATTCGCCTCGAAGTTGGACAGGTTTCTGAAACGGTCACCGTAAATGAACAAGTCCAGCAGTTGCAGACCGAAGACAGCACGCTCGGCCGCGTCACCAGCGGTGAACAGGTCAATTCTCTGCCACTCGCTATGCGCAACTTCACGCAGATCATCGGCCTCAATCCCGGCGTCTCCACCGAAATGGCCAACGCCGGCGAGCTGGGTCGCGGCGGCGGCGGCAACAACCAGGATCCCACGGTGTCCAGCGGCAATTGGGCTGCCGACAACAACTTTCAGATGAATGGCGTCGGTGTGAACGACATCCAGCAAAGCGGCTACTTCAGCGCTGGCGTGGCGATTCCCAATCCCGACACGATTCAGGAATTCAAAGTTCAGACTGGCCAGTACGACGCTTCCTACGGTCGCAACGCCGGCGCCAACGTCGACGTAGTCACCAAGGGCGGCACCAACCAATTCCACGGCGCTCTGTGGGAGTTCTTCCGCAACGACGACATGAACGCCAACACCTTCTTCCTTAACTCGCACAACCAACCCAGAGCTGTTCTCAAGCAGAATCAATTTGGCGGCGATTTCGGCGGGCCGATCAAAAAGGACAAGCTGCAGTTCTTTACTTCTTATCAGGGCACTCGCCAGCGCAACGGCCTTGATCTCAACTGTTCCTCGACAATCCAGGAAGCTCCTATAACTGACGACCGTTCCGCCGCCGCGTTGGGTGCTCTCTTTGCGGGCCAGACCGGGCTCTTTGGCGGCACGGCCGTCGCCGCAAACGGCTCCAATATCAATCCCGTCGCTCTGGCGCTGCTTAACCTCAAACGGCCCAACGGGCAGTTTTGGATTCCTACGCCGCAGACGTACGACCTCAGCAATCCTAACTTCGATGCCCAGGGTTCCTTGGCTTTTAGTCAGCCTTGCCCGTTCACTGAAGACCAGTTCATGACCAACGCGGACTGGGAAATGTCCGCCAAGAGCAAGCTGACCGGGCGTTTTTTCTTCGCCAACAGCGCCATCTCGCAGACCTTGCCGCAGACTAACCTTACTGGTGGCGGCTCACCTCCAGGCGCTCCCGTGAATCTTACCCAGGATTTTCGGAATTTTTCTCTTACCCACACCTACATCTTCAGTCCCACTCTCGTGAACGAAGCCGAAATCGCCTACCACCGTATCTTTGCTACGTTTGCTCAATCCAAGACGTTCAATTGGTCAGACGTCGGTGTCAACGTCGTGCCCTTCGACGACAGTATTCCCGCGCTGGCTATTGATGCTGGTGGCCCCACGGGTCTCTCCCTTGGCGGCAACGGCCAGAACGTCCTTATCGCCGAGAACACTTTCACCTACCAGGATTCGGTGTCCTGGACCAAAGGCAAGCACACCTTCCGTTTCGGCGCTGGCCTGCAACGCGAGCAAAACAATCAGATCGGCTTCCACTACCTCTCGGGTGAGCTCTTCCTGAGCTGGCCTGACTTTTTGCTGGGTCTGCCCGGCGGATCAACTGCAAGCGGTGGAAACGGCACGCCAATCGGCAGCATGTTCGGCTCCTTGGACCTGTTGGGACTCTTCGATCGCGCCTACCGCGATTGGGAAGTCTGGAGCTACGCTCAGGACGATTTCAAAGTCACCAAGCGTCTCACCTTGAATCTCGGCCTCCGCTATGACCGCATCGGCGACTTTGGCGATGCACTTGGGCGCAACGCCGGCTTCGATCCTTCCCTAGCGGACACGAATCCGCCGGCAGGCGGCACGCTGGCTGGTACCACGGTTCCGAACAACTACTCCGGCACCGTCCCCGCGGGCGTAACGAAACTCGGCAACGACTTCGGTCTCAACGGGGTCGGCCAGAACACCTGGAACCCCCGTCTGGGTTTCGCCTACCAGTTGCCGTGGTTCAGCGATAAAGTCGTCGTTCGCGGCGGTTACGGTGTCTACCACTCCCGATCCACGGGTCAGCCTTTCTTGCAGCTGATTTCTGCTCCTCCTTATGGCGAGTTCCGCGAAGAGCTGCCCAACTCGACCTTCACCGAGCAGCAGCCGTTGCCCTTGAGTCAGCCAACGTTCCCCACGTTCATTCCCTATTCTCCGGCTACGGCTAACGCCATTACGTTCTTCGCACCACAATACCGACCGCCCATGGTCCAGGAATACAGCTTGGGCACACAAACGCAAATCACTCCCAGCCTGGTTCTCGAAGTCGGGTATGCGGGAGCCCGCGGGCTGCACCTCATTGACGAACGTTCGGTCAATCAGGCCGGCTTCGCCAGCGCCGCCAACCCCATCAACGGTCAAACTACCAACACCGATGCCAATATCCAGCAGCGCGTGCCCTTCCTTGGCTTCTCCAGCGCGCAGATGCTGCAGATCGGTTCGGACGCCTCCTCGTGGTACAACGCGCTTCTGGTCAGCCTGAACAAGCGCTTCAGCCATGGCCTGCAGTTCCAGGTGTCCTACACCTGGGCGAAGGATCTTTCGACTTCCTTCGGCGCCACCACTGGTCCCAACGGTGCCACTGCCGTCGGAAATCAGAACAGCCTGGCTCAGGAATATGGCCCCGACAACTTTGTCCGGCCGCAGCGTGTGGTCATCAACTACACCTATCAGCTGCCCAAGCCCCACTCGGACAGTGCCTTCGTTCAGCAGACTCTCGGCGGTTGGTCCGTGCAGGGTGTCACCGTCTTCCAGACCGGCCACTACCTCTCTGTCTTGGATACGAATGCCACCAACGTTTTTGGCATCACCACCGATCGCGCCTCGCTCAGTGGTACGTGCACGCCGGGCCAGTACGTCAACTCCGGCTCGGTCTCCTCAAAGCTCAGCAGCTACCTCAACAAAAGCTGCTTCCAGAATCCAGCGGTCATCGGCGACGATGGCGTCGGCACCGGTTTCGGCAATACCGGCGTCGGCATTCTTCGCGGCCCCAACGAACTCAACTTCGACTTCTCGCTGTTTAAACATTTCCCGCTGCACAAACTCCGCGACACGGCCGATCTCGAGTTCCGGTCGGAGTTCTTCAACATCTTCAACCATCCATTGTTCCAGGATCCCGATACGAACTTCGCGGACGGCACCTTCGGCCAGATTACCAACACCTACGGCAACCCGCGCATCATTCAGATCGCTCTCAAGCTCACGTTCTGAGCCCCTGAGTACAATCGAAACGAATACCCGTAGGGGCGCAGCATGCTGCGCCCCTTTTCAGCAAGACAATTCAGCAATTGCTGCGATTCTTCCTCTGCACTATTTGTCTCTCGCCCCAAACCTGATACCTTGCCTCCTGCAATCGCACGCAACCATCGGCGCTCCCCTGTCGCCATCCGCGACACCGCGCCCTCATCAGGAGCACGCTCATGAAGCATGTAGCGGCAGTCATTGGCGTTGGATTTGTTGGTCGGGCCCACGTGGACGCCTTGCGCCGCCTCGGCATTCCCATTCGCGGCATCCTCGGCAGCACCAAGGAACGCTGCCAAGAATCCGCCAAAGCGCTGGGCATTGAAAAAGCGTACGCCTCGCTTGACGAACTCGCGGCCGATTCTGCGGTCACCTCCGTGCACGTTTGCACGCCCAACAACGTGCACTTCGAGCAGTCCAGCAAACTCCTCCGCGCTGGCAAACACGTCCTTTGCGAAAAGCCGCTGGCGATGGACTCCCGCGAATCCGCCATGCTGGTGCAAATCGCCAAAGAGTCGAATCGCGTCGGCGGCGTCGCCTACAACCTCCGCTACTACCCGCTCTGCCAGCAGGCGCGCTCGATGATTCAGGCCGGCGAAATCGGCACGCCGCATACCGCGCACGGCAGGTTTCTACAGGACTGGCTGCTTTTTCCGACCGACTGGAACTGGCGCCTTGAATCCAATCTCGGCGGCGAACTTCGCGCCGTCTCCGACATCGGCACGCACGCCATGGACCTGCTCATGTTTCTCACCGGCAAAAAAATCACCGAAGTCTGCGCCGACCTCGGCACGGTCGTTCCCGTCCGCCGCAAGCCCCGCGGCCGCGTCGAGACCTTCAAAAAAGCCGACGCGTCCGGCTACGACGAAATGCCCATGACGACGGACGACTACGCCACTATGCTTCTCCACTTTCAGGACGGCATTCGCGGTGTAGTCACCGTCTCGCAAGTCAGCGCCGGCCACAAATGCGGTCTCGGCTTCGGCATCGACGGGACAAAGGGCTCGCTGTGGTGGAACGGCGAAGATCCCAATCTGCTTTTTATTGGCCGCCGCGAAACGCCCAATGGCTCCCTCATCAAAGACCCGTCACTGATGACGCCCGAAGCGCGTACCTACGCCGTTTATCCCGGCGGCCACGCCGAAGGCTACCCCGACACATTCCAACAGCTCTTCCGTGATTTTTACGAATACATCGCCGCCGGCGACTTCAAAGCTCCGCGCAAATTCCCCACGTTCGAAACCGGCCACGACGAAATGCTGCTCTGCGACGCCGTCCTCAAAAGCTCGCAAACCCGCGCCTGGCAACCCATCGACTGGGATTAAGCAACACGCATTTCGTACCGCCGGCTTCTAGCCGCGTTTTCCTGCAAGTTGTGGGACGCCCCTTGTAGGGGCACGATTCCCTGGCCTGAGCCTCGAAGGCATCGTGCCCTCGCTGTTAAGGCAGGATCTTTGGGCCGCGCTGGTAACTTCTGGCTAGGCCGACTACTTCTGCTGGGGGTACCGATAAATCAAACTCGGCGGCAACCGCTCGGACCGCGCCCGCGTGTTGTACTCCAACTCATATCCCAGATGCTGCGCATCGGTCGGAAACTCCTGCCCCGCGGGATACGGGTATGCGATCAACCCATGATGCGGCAACGGTTCCACCGTAAACGCGTGCGCCGCATAAAAATCCAAATCCTTCTCGAACCCATTCGCATAGAAAAAGTAATCGCGCACCCAACCGGATCGCAGCGGCGGTAAGTTGCGCGGATCGAACTCCAGCTTCACCCCTTCGCCCGATCCAAACACCGCAAACCGGTCATCCACCGCGCTAACCAAATCCAGCACATCGCCATACCGCGTGTAATTTCCCGCCGCTCGCGCATACGGCCCGGTCATACTGCGATTCGTAAATGAATACGTCGTATCGCTCGCCGGTTCCAGCCGAATCTCTTTCGGATAACCCAAGAAATCGAGTGATGCCTTCGCGAGCGGAACTTCCGCCGTGCGCACTTCCGGAGCTCCGGAAATTTTGACCTCCGGTGCGCGAGAAATACTGGCCCGCAAGTCCTTAACATCCGGCGTTTGGTCGATGCGAATTTCGTCCCAATAAATCTTCAAATTCGTTACGATACGAATCCGCCGCGTCCATGCCGGCAATTTTCCGGTCAGGTCCGCAATCATGGTGCGCTCGAGTCCCGCGGGCAGCCCCATGTCGTCCACGACGCGCACCCATTTCCCCTTGGCATCCAGCGCATCGACATAGGGCGCGATTACTTTCACTCCCGCCTGATCGGCCGCGTACATCGAAGTGGCCATGAAATAATCCGTATAGCCATCCAGAATGAGGCGCAACGGTTTCGCGGCATCCCACGCTCCGAGATCAAGCTCCAGCCAGTGCAAATTCGCGAACCCTGCAAACGGGAGCGATTCGAACGACGTTACATATTTCCGGTCGCGCTGCGAAATCAGCGGCAGCACATCGTTGCCCCGATCATCCACGGCGGCCACCGGCAAATGCGCATCGCGCACTGCAATTGCGCCAAACTCCGGAAACGGCGGCTCCGAAGCAAACCGTTCATTCGGATACACCTCGTAATTCGCGGGATGATCGACCGCCACCAGTCGTAGCTGATCCACATACACGGTCTCTTCCATAGGCTCCATAAAACGGAAGCTCAGCATCCCGTGCAGAGGCTGCACACTCTTCGCATCCACCTTCAAATATTCGTCGGGGTCCGGAACATCGCGCGCCGCCACGCCATTCTTCCCCGGCCCAACCCAATGCCCCACCACGCCGTTGCCGATCATGTCCGCGATGAATTCATATTCGTGCCCGTTCCACGCAAACAAAACCGGGCACGAACTTCCGCGCCGGTCGAGTTCAGCGATGGATTGAGTTTTTTTAGCGGCGAGATTGATCTCATCCTGCGGCACGCCCGTTGGCCACAGTAGCCGCACCACCTCCGCATTCCTCTCTTCGCCCATGCCGGCCAGAATCGCCGGCGCATTCTGCCCGAGATAGCCGCTGGCTCCCTGCGTCTCCCATTTCTGATAGAGCGTCCCCGCGTACATCTCCACTTTCGTCCCGATGCCTGACTTGTTGTCCGCCAGCGCCTTCAAATCGATGTTCATCCAGTTGTGCTGGTTCGCGCCTTCGCTTTTCAGCAACAGCGGCGGGCCGCCGAGTTGGGTCACCACAAGATCGGGATTGCCGTTGCCGGACAAATCTGCAACCACGATCGCGCGCGGCTGATTCAGTTTTATGGCGTCCAGGCGCGTCTGCTTCGTTACATCCTCCCAGCCTTTCGCGCCAAGATTTCGCAGCAACCGCAACTCGCCCCCGCTTGCTGTTTCGCCCACGGCGATCAAATCCACCCAGCCATCGTTGTCGTAATCCAGCGCAGAAATTCCCCAACCACCTTGCCAGCCGAAATCGGGGAGCGGAACGCGCTCAAGATGCGTCCCATCCACGTTGCGCCACAAACTGATCCCCGGTGCTCCCGCATGCGTAAACGCCAGGTCCATCCACCCATCTTTGTTGAAATCCAGAGCCACCACGCCGACTGCCGGCGGCAGATTTTCTTTCTTGAAATCAATGGCCTGCAGCGGCGTGAATTTGCCTTCGCGCGGATTGAGCAGAATCGAAGCGCCGTCGTCTCCGCCGGCTACCACGAAATCGATGGCCCGATCATTGTTGAAATCCGTCGTCACCACGCCCGCGCCAGTGGCTTCAAAGCCCAGCCCAGTCTCGGCGCTCACGTCCGTAAATGTACTGTTGCCGTTGTTGCGCCAGAGTACGTTGTGCGCCTTACTGCCCGCTGTCCCAGCGGCCGTTGGCTGCATGGTGATGTACAAGTCCAGATCGCCGTCGTGGTCATAATCTACCCACGTCAGGCCCACACAGCCCGGCTCGCGGCGAATGCCAACTTTCTCGGTTACATCGTCAAAATGTTCGCTGCCGTTGTTATGAAAGAGCCGCACGCCATCCGCGTAGCACACCGCCAAATCCGTATGCCCGTCGTTGTCAAAATCGCCCGCAGCGCAGCCGAAACCGGCACCGCCGCCCCCGCCCCCGATTCCCGCCGCCTGCGGCAGAGCGTCAAGTTCTCCGTTGCCTGTGTTGTGGAAGAGGAAGTTCCCTCCCTTGGCGCGGGTACTCACAAGGAAAAGATCGGGTTTGCCGTCGCCGTCGTAATCCAAGAAACAAGCTCCGCCGGACGAAAAATTCACTAATAGCATGGCTGAAGTAAACTGAACGGGAATGGCTGCCGGCGCGTTTTGCGCTGAACTCCGCGGCAATTCCGCCAACGAAAACCGCCCCTGATCCCCGTAGCCCGCGCCAAACGGCGTCCCCAAATGATCCGCGGTGATCTTCTGAAATTTCGCGAGATGCTCTTTCGCCCCATCTGCATTCCCGTTGCGCTGATACGCGCGCGCCAGGCCAAATTCCGCCGACGCATGATACGGAAACAACGCCAGCGCCTTTTGAAACGCGGCGATCGCCTGGTCATACCGCTGCAGTTGCGAATTCAGGTAGCCCACGAAGTACCACGGGTCCGCCTCGTTCGCGATTTGCGTTACATGCGTGAACGCCTCTACGCCCTTTTCCGCATCTCCCAAATCCTTGTACGTCAGCCCCAGGTTGTACCAGGCATACGCATCGCTCGGCAGCTTCGCCGCGGCCGCCGCCAAGGCCGTGCGCGCGGGTTCCAGCTTCTGCTGCGCCAGCAACGAAATTCCCAGATTCAGCCGCGCCACCTCGAAATTCGGATCGGCCGCCAGCGCCTGCGTAAAATATTTCTCGGCGTCTCCCGGCCGCTGCTGGTTCATATACGCCACACCGAGCGTGTTGAACCGGTACGCCTCGCCCGGACTGTGCGACGCAGATTTCTGCGAGGTTGGGCTCGGGCTCTGCGCCGGCGCCTCGTCGGCATCTCCCCATCCGCGTTTCAGAAAGTCAGGGTGACGCGCCGCGGCGAACGCCGCCACGAGAAGCAGAATGAAACATGCGAACATCAAAACGGGGAAACGCCGAAAGGAAACGTGCATGAAGGTCGATTATCCTAAGCGCGCAGCAGATTCACGCCAGTTCGTCCACCGCTCTGCCGCAATGATTCTGTCGTCTGTAACGGCGGCTCGTCAACCTTGGGCCCCCCTACAGCGAGATTGACCTGTATAGCAAAAAATGCCATAAAATGACATTCGAGCCTAGAATGTTAGCGTGCCTGCTTGGAGGCGTCTATATGGCCATGAATATTAGTCTCACTCCCCAACTCGAAGAAATGATCCGCCAGAAAATCGCATCCGGCTCTTACAGCTCTGCCAGCGAGGTAGTCCGCGAGGCACTCCGCCTCATGGAGCTCGAGGACCAAATGCGTGCCCTGAAGCTTCAACGCCTTCGCGAAGAGATACAGAAGGGACTGGAGAGCGGACCTGCCAAGGAGTTTAAGCCGGGCGAAATCAAGCGCCTCGGCCGACGTCTTTTGGCTGGAAGACAAAGGAAGAAGTAGGTGGCCAGGATTCGAATCCGTCCGGCCGCACGAGCCGACCTGCTCGAAATCTGGATACACATCGCCGAAGACAGCGTCGCAAATGCAGACGCTTTCTCTGACCGATTGGATGAAGTAATCGCCATGCTTGGCGGCAGCCCTAGGGCGGGACGGCTCCGCGAAGAACTCGGCGCTGGCATCCGGAGTTTTGGCTGCGGGAACTACGTGATTTTGTATTCTGAAGGCCAGCGGGGCATCGATATACTGCGCGTACTGCACGGAGCGCGGGACATCGAAAGCTTCTTCGACCAAGATTAGATACGACGACTGTTAGCACAAAATCCTGGTCGGGAATATTGGGCGGGCCTAGTCGCTTCGCAACGCGGTCAGTGGGTCCGTCCGCATGGCGCGGCGCGTGGGGACGTAACAGGCCAGCAGCGTCACCGCAAACATCAGCAACGCTACAGCGATATACGTGAGAGGGTCGCTCGGTGATACGCCATACAGTTGGCTTACGAGCAGCCGCGTCAGACCGAACGCCCCGGCGAGCCCAAGCGCCGTGCCCGCAAGCGAGAATTTCGTTCCCTCTTTGAGTACGAGCCAGAGCACATTTCGCCGTTGCGCGCCCAGCGCGAGCCGGATGCCGATTTCCCGCGTACGTCGCGACACCAAATAAGACAGCACGCCATAAATCCCAATCACACCAAGCAGCAGAGCCACGGCGGCAAAGATAATGAAGAGTGTAGTCGTGGAAGCCGGGGCGGCAGCTGCCTCCGAAACAATGACGCCCATCGATTTCACTTCGCTGACCGGAACTTCCTGATTGAGCCCCGCGACCGCTTTGCGAAGCAGGCCAGCGGCCTGTGTATCGTCGAGCGACGTGCGCAGGACCATGGTCATTTCCGCCGGCACGCGTTTGTTTTCCAGCGCAGCCGCGGAATTATAGAGAATGTAAGCTGAACCACGAAAAAACGTCGGCATGCTGCTCTGCAGGCTAAATGCGCGAACATCGGGAATGACTCCAATCACCGTGCGCCACTGCTGCTCAGCCAGCAGACGGATATGCTTGCCAACGGCATTTTGATTTGGAAAATAACGACGCGCCGTTTCCGAAGTGATGATCGCCACCGGAGAGCCTTCGAGATCGCCGGATTCGAAGGCGCGGCCGGCCAGCAGCGGAATGTTCATTACGCGAAAATATTCAAGCGAAACAATATTCATCCAAAAAAGCGGTGCACCTTCGCCGGACGGCGCCACGAAATTCTCGAGCTCGAAGTTGCGCTTGGCCACGCGGCCGTCGAGCGGTAGCGTGTTAATCAACGCTGCGCCGGAAGTGCCGGGGAACGATTGCGTTTGGTCCAGCAAGTTGCGGTAAAACGCGAGGCAGCGCGGCACGCCATCGCAGAACGACTCGCTCGGCGTGATGCGCGCCGTCAGAAGGTGCTCCGCCTGAAACCCCGGGTTCACATGTGAGAGCGCCCAGAAGCTACGAATCATCAAGCCGGCGCCGATCACCAGCAGCACCGCGAACGCCACTTCGCCCGCCACTAGAACGCTCCGCAGTCGCTGCGACACCGAAGCCCCTGCGCCACGCGTGCCGGACTTCAGCGCATCCAATAAAGTTCCGCGCGAGGATTGCAGCGCCGGAGCCAATCCAAACGCGAGTCCCGTGAGAATCGCCAGCACTGTAGCAAACAGCAGAACGCGCCAGTCCATATGCACATCGAGTAGCCGAGGCGTATCGGCGGGCAGAAGGTTTTTCAGCAAGACGAGGCCTTCCGCTGCAACAAGCAAGCCCAGCAGCGCCCCGAAGCAGGCCAGCAACACACTTTCCGTCAGTAACTGGCACACGATGCGGCTGCGCTCCGCGCCCATCGCCGCGCGAATCGCAATTTCTTTTTCCCGGGTCGCTGCGCGCGACAGCGTGAGATTCGCCACATTCGTGCACGCGATCAGCAGCACCAATCCCACCGCGCCCAGCAGCATCAGCAGACGCGCTCGCACGTCGGCTACCATTCCCGTCTGCAAAGGTACGACGCTGATTCCGGCGTTCCACGCCTGCGGCATCTGCCACGGAAAAAGCGCTCCGACCTGCGATTGAAACAACCGCATTTCGGCGCGCGCCTGCGCCAGCGTGATGCCCGGATGCAAACGCCCAATTACGGGCATGTAGTCTCCCGCCCAATAATCCAGCACGCTGCGCGAGTCATTGTGTAAGGGAATCCAGACGTCGTTTTTGTTCGAAGGAAAACGAAAATTCGCCGGCATCACGCCGACGACCTCACGCGAAACGCCTTCCAGGTTGATCGACCGGCCCACGATCGACGAGTCGCTGTGAAAGAGCCGCTGCCACAGAGCGTAGCTGAGAATGACGTAATTATCTCGACCCGCCAGATCTTCGCCGGGGAGAAACGTACGGCCAAGCGCGGGGCGCGCGCCAAGAACCGAGAAAAGCTCGGCGGAAACATAAGTGCCGGACAGGCGAACTGGCTCGCCTTGGCCGGAAAGATTGAAGTCGTGGCCCTCGGCGTAGGCCGCCACGTCCATGGTGCGGACTCGTTCGCGTAAGGCGACGAATGCGCCGCGCGGATAAGTGATTGGATTCGTGCCGCTCAGGCTGATCAGTTGCTCTGGATGTGCGTACGGCAGCGACACCAGGAGAATGCCGTTCACCAGACTAAAAATCGCCGTGTTCGCGCCGATGCCCAGCGCCAGCGTGAGTACAGCAACCACGGTGAAGCCGAGATTCTTCCGCAGCATTCGCGCGCCAAACCGCACGTCTTGCCATAGATTCTCTGTCACGCGCACGCCGCGCGCTTCGCGGCACTCTTCCTTGGAGCGTTCGACAGCCCCGAATTCGAGCCGGGCGCGGCGCAACGCTTCGTCGCGCGGCACGCCGGAACGCATGAGATCGCTGGCGTAAGCCTCGAGATGGAAGCGGACCTCCGTATCCATCTCGTTTTCGAGTCGCGAACGACGAAACGTCGTCCGCAGCCACGATTGCAAACTGGCGAAAAACATCGCTGCTCCCAAATTACCGCAGGAGCTCCGGTGCCTTCGGGTGTGGAGGCACGCGACCAACACCGGAGTCTCCTAGATCGACTAGGAGTGTATCGTGCCTTCTCCTAGACCGTCAAGGAGAGAGACGCTGGGAGGGGCCTTCTGTTTCATCTCGGAGAAAAAAATAACGGAGCCATTTCACGAGGTGCTTCCGGCGCAGTCTTGTTCTGAGTAGCGAAGCAGTTCGGGCATATCCCACCACCCGATCTCTGGCTCGGACTCCGCGCTAGACGCTCGATCCAGCCGGAAATGCTTTCTCAGGTACTGGCGTGCCGTCCGCATCGCTCGCTTCTGAGCGAGTCACCGGCTGTTTCGCGCGCGTATCCACATGCAGCTGGAAAATGTCCGGCCGCGCGTAGTGGCCCACGACATCCAAATCGTATTTGCCGCGCACAATCTGCGCGCGATCAATTTCCGCAACCAAGATCGCTTCGCCTTCGAAATTCGGCCCCGCCAGGAAATTCCCGAAGGGATCCACGATGCAGCTTCCGCCCCGCGTCACCACGGTTTCCGGATCGTCTCCGAACGCCGCAGCGTAATCCGCCGGAAAATCCTTCCGCCGATTGAATTGATTGCAGGACAGGACAAAACATCTTCCCTCTACCGCGATGTGCCGCACCGTCGCCGTCCACGAGCCCCGCGCATCCGCGGTCGGCGCGCAATAAATCTCGATTCTCTGCGCGTACATATTTGCGCGCAGCAGCGGCAGATAATTCTCCCAGCAGATCACCGCGCCGACTTTGCCGAGCGGCGTCGCAAACACCGGCATCGTCGACCCGTCGCCGAATCCCCACACCAGCCGCTCCGACGCCGTGGGCATCACCTTGCGGTGTTTCCCAAGATAGTTCCCGTCCTGCGCGAAAAACAAAACCGTGCAATACAGCGTTCCTTCATCGCGCTCCACCACGCCGACCACCAAGAAAACTCCGTTCTCGCGCGCCGTCTTCGCCAAAATCTCCACGGCAGGCCCTGGAACATCCACGCTGCTTTCCCAATACCGGCGAAAGTCCTCCCGGCCTTTATCCGTCCGCGACCCCACCACCGCGCCAAAATCCAGTCCACGCGGATACGCCGACACGAACGCCTCGGGAAACAGCACCAGTTTCGCTCCCTTCGCCGTCGCTTCGCGCGTAAGCCGCTGCAGCTTTTCCAGTGTTTGCTCGCGATCAAACGCCACCGAGGCCGCCTGCACCACCGCGACCTTGTACTTTCCCTCTGTTTCGCTGACGCTCATGGCGCAGCAACGACCGGCAACTCAATGAACGTGGCGTGATCGCCCGCATGGTAGACGCGCTGCGTAGCCTTCTTATACTCGCCAGGCTTGGCCCAGAAAATATTCGGCACAAACGTTTGCGGATTGCGGTCATACAGCGGAAACCAGCTCGACTGAATCTGCACCATGACGCGATGCCCAGGCAAAAAAACATGATTCGCATTGGGCAAATTAAATTTGTAAACCAGCGGCTGATTCGCCGCGATCGCCTTCGCCGTCTCATACGATTCGCGATACCGCCCGCGAAAAATGTCCGCCGAAATCATCAACTGATACCCGCCCATGTGCGGGTGATCGGCCACTTCATCGGGATAAACGTCAATCAGCTTCACCACCCAGTCCGAATCCGTGCCGCTCGTCGACGCCACCAGATTCGCGATCGGCTGGCCCGAAATTTTCAGCGGCGCGGCCAGCGCGTCCGACGTGTACACCAGCACATCCGTCCGCCCCGAAGCCTCGCGCTGATCATCCACCAGCCATTCGGACCAGGTCATCTCGCCCGTGTACCCCACCGGCTGGCTTGGCCGCGCACGAAACGGCACCGGCTTCGCCGGATCGCTTACGTACTCGTCGTAGGCATCGCCTCCCGCGCTCGCACCTCCGCCTGCAGTTGGCATGGAAAAACTAAGCTTCATCCCGCCATTCAAATACATCGCCGTAGACTTCGCCGCGCAGCCGCTCGCGCACGAAACCGGCCACGCCGGCAACCGCCGCCACGTATTTGTCCCCGTCTCATACGCCGTCACCGGCGCAAGATCCGCCTTCGGCGCGCCATCCTTCAAATACTGCGCCAAAAACGGTCCCAAAACATTCTGCCGAAACCATGTGCCCGTATCGCTGCCCCAGCGAATCGCGCCCAGATGGTCGGCATCTTCAATTTCCTGCCCGTGGTGCCACGGCCCCATCACCAGAAACACTTTGTCGTTGCCGGTATCCTTCGGCTTGATCGCGCGATACACCGCTTGCGCGCCGTAAATATCTTCCTGGTCCCACAAACTGTGTACCAGCAGCACCGGAATTTTCAGCGGCTCCTTCTCCAGAATTTTGTCCATCGCCTGCTGCTGCCAGAAGGCATCGTAGCTCGGATGCGCCAGCAGCTTTTGCCAGAAACCGTTCTGCTCCAGTCCGTGCAGTTTGCCCAGCTCGCCCGCGCTGCCGCTCGCCATGTACACGTCGTAATCGTCGAAGTGATCGGTCCACCATTTCGCCGAATTGTCCCGCGTGCCCACTTGCTCGTAGATGTACGGCATGTTCTGTTCGCGAAACGCGCCGTTGTGGAACCAGTCGTCGCCCATCCAGCCGTCCACCATCGGATTCATCGGCACGGAAACTTTCAGCGCCGGATGCGGATTCACCAGCGCCATCAACGGCGTAAACCCGTCGTACGAAATCCCCAGGATGCCCACTTTGCCGTTCGACTCCGGAATATTTTTCACCAGCCAGTCGATCGTGTCGTACGTATCCGTCGCGTGGTCCACTTGCGTGGGATTCAGCGGACCGCGCAGCGGCCGGTTCATCACGTAATCGCCTTCCGAGCCATACTTCCCGCGCACATCCTGAATCACGCGGATGTACCCGCCCTCCACGATCACGTCGGTCGCGTTGTCGTACCCATACAGCGAAGACGCCAGATGTGCCGAGTTGGCGTTCGCCGTAAGCGCATTCGCGTTGTACGGCGTCCGCGTCAACAGTATCGGCGCCCCATGCGCCCCGCGCGGCACCAGTATCACCGTATGCAAACGCACGCCATCCCGCATCGCAATCATCACTTCTCGTCGCTCGTAGTCAAACGTGGAAGTGGCGGGCCGCAGCTGCCCCGGCGTCTCCGCCGGCAGCCCCTGCGCGTTCTGCGCTCGCACGAATGGTGCACCCACGAGCGCAGGTAGCAGTGCGGAAGTCACGAGCAATCCTTGTCCAAGGCGAGTTGCCAAACTCATGCGAATTCCCCTATATACGGAACTGAAGCGGGCGATTATATACGAGCCGATAGCCGACAGCGCGGAATGGTACGTTTAGCTCGCCGTCAACTCGGCTACAAGGCCGATCAAACTGCTGCTTATTTGCACGGCACCGTACACAGATACTATAATGATGATTCGCTTTTTCTTTGCCAAGGTGAGAACTAGTCGTGGCACTCGGAATTTGCAAGCTCTGCCTCATGGGGAAACGGCTCCAAAACAGCCATCTTATTCCCGCATCGATGTTTCGCATCATCCGGAAAAGCCAAGGATCCGATCCGGTCTTCATGACAGCCAAGCATATCGGCACATCATCGCGCCAGATCAAGGCTCATGAGCTTTGCTGGGACTGCGAGCAGCACGTCCGGAAGAACGGCGAAGACTGGATGGCAGGGCAAGTCTTTCAGGGCGACCGCTTTCCTTTGCTCGATAGGCTCAGGTACGCGATGCCTGACTGGGAGGTTCGAAGCCATGCCGCGTATTCGGCGGTTGCCTGCGGAATCGATATTGATAAGGTCGTGCATTTCGGCGCCGGTGTGCTATGGCGTTCATCACTACGCCGGTGGACGATCGGACCAGCGCAAACCACAACTCTCGACCTGGGTCCACAGCAGGAAAAGCTACGCCGATACGTTCACGGCGAAGCAAACTTTCCTCCTGGCGCCGTCATCGTAACGCTATGCACGGATTTCAATTCGCAGGGATTTTTCTTTACTCCGACAGTGATTCGCGATGGCGTCGCCGCAGGTTATGCTGTAAATCTTCTTGGCGTTTATTATCGCTTCTTCTTTGAGCCAGGCGTACCGCCCGACTTCTACCGATACTCCAGCGTTCATTCAGAACGTAGGCGCATTATCGTCGCCGATCAAGGCCAGCAGTCGATGCACGCCTATGCCCACCTTCGAAAGACCGCGAGTGAGTCCCCGAAGCTCGCCGCATTGACTCATGGGCAAAAGCATCAAGCGTCTTAAAGACACGCTTTGACCCCGCATGGGATCTCCGAAATGGCGTCCACATTCCTTGACCAAAACGCTCTAATTGCACTAGGCCGCAAGGCCCGGCAGCCCGAGTTTCGCAAGAAATTGGACTATGCCCTTGATTCCAAAACGCTGAACGTGGTCACTTCTTCGTGGCATCTCATCGAGACTGCCAACACAACCGATTTAATAAAAGCTCTGGAGCTAGCCGACTTCATCGACAGTCTGAAACCATCCTGGTTACTAGAAAGGCGGGACGTTCAGATGCTGGATACTGAGGAGGACCTCCTCCGCTATCTGAAATTGGAAGTTCCTGTGCGACCTCGCGTGACAACCCGCTCGGCCGTCTTTGCTGCTTTAAACCGACAAACGGATTCGGCGAAATTCGACATTCCTTCCCGTGACTTCGTGAGGCAATGGATCGAACATCCGGAGCAACTAAAGGTATTGGATAAAGTGTATGCGAATAGTGCGGTAGTCCTGGCTCGGCTGAGAAAGCTGAAAAAGGAAGGGAAGCTCACGGAGGAAATCAGGCACCGAGTCGACCTGTTGCTCATTCGCGGATTGTTACCGAAAGCCACGCCCGCAGGTCTGACGATAGGGCACGAGACAACAATGGGGTATCTCCAACAGGCGAGAGTCGAGAACATCCCATCCCTCGCGATCGAATCTGCAATCTCGGAGCACGAGTGGGCATGCAGTGGAGGCGAAGATCGAAATACGCTAATCGACAAATTCCATCTTATCTCCGCTATGTGTCATGTCGACGAGATCGTTTCGGATGATGCTCTTTTTCGAAGGCTACATCCGGTGGCGCAAAAAACCGGGCACGTAAAGGCCAGTTTGAGCTCTAACGCGAAATTCCTCTCCCGATTCTAAATATTGAGGCAGACGTGATCGGTGCGGGTGCCGGGTGCCCCACGTTCGTTTTTGGAACGTGGGTCTTGGGGTTGACTTTCACGCGCCCTGAACGGAATCGCAAAACTCGGCACCCTCTCAGACTCCAAGTCGTTCGAATCATCTCCTAACCTCAACCATTCACGGGACTTACTATTTATCGCTTGACAAATAGAGGAACCCTATTATAATTTGTTCACCTTCGGCGCGGTCCCCGCCGTGCCACCGTAAGCCATGTACGCCCGCAGAGCCGTCCTTTCTGTTCACACAAGCTACTTCCGTCCCGCAAGCCTTGCCGCGCTAAGTCCTTTGCTTCCAAACATTTCGCAGACCCCGTCTGCTAATTCCTTTCCCTGCACAAATTTCCAAAAAACAGGGGAGGGGTGGGCCGCCTCTACTCACTACTCGCCACTCAGGATTCACTATCTCTTTTCTTTTGATACTGTTCCGAACTCTTTGGCCACTCCGAAAAACGTATCTCTCTTCTTTTCAATCAAATCCGAACTCTTGCCGCAAAACACCGGGGGTGGGGTACCCACGAACGGACAGACTTATCGATCGAGTCGAGACGGCAATCAATATTGTAAGGATTTGACCCTGTTACCCGACCCACTTACTCTCCCAGCCATGGCCTCCGACCAGTTCTGCTACGCCACCATCGCCGAAACCGCGCGCGCCATCCGCGAAAAGAAAATCTCGCCCGTCGAGGTCACCGGCGAGCATCTCGACCGCATCGCCATCACCCACCCCAAACTCAACGCCTTCGTCCACGCCGACGCCGACGAACCCCGCCACCAAGCGCGCGCCGCCGAAGCCGGCGTGATGCGTGGAGATGCACTCGGCGCGCTGCACGGCATACCCGTCACCGTAAAAAGCTGCATCGACGTAGCCGGCTGGCCGGCCGCAGCGGGTTCGCTCCTACGCAAAGACTACATTGCAGGCGCAGATGCGCCGCTGGTAGCGCGGCTGAAAGCCGCAGGCGCGATCATTCTGGGCACCACCAACACGCCGGAATATTTGATGGCGTACGAGACCGACAATTTGCTGAGCGGGAAGACCAGCAATCCCTGGGACTTGACACGATCGTCGGGCGGGTCGAGCGGCGGCGAAGCGGCCGCAATTGCGGCGGGCTGCTCCATGGGCGGAGTGGGCAGCGACGGCGGCGGCTCTGTGCGGGTGCCGGCGCACTTCTGCGGAATTTGCGCTCTGAAGCCCACGCCGGGGCGCATTCCCTCGACGGGACATTTTCCCCCGGGCGGCGGCCCGTTCGGCTGGCTCGGCGTAGTAGGCCCGATGGCGCGCACCATCGCGGATGTTCGCATTTTGTTCGAGGTGCTGGCCGGCCCAGACGCAGGCGAGCCCTGCAGCGCCCCAGTTCCGTTGCGCGCGGTGAGCAAAGAAGAATTGCGCAAAGTCCGCATCGGCGTCCTGGAAATCGACGCCTTTTGTAGCCACGGCCTTCAGGCCGGGGGGTTTTCCCCAACGCCAGCAACAACCGCAGCCGTCGAGCAAGCCGCGAAAATTCTCAGCGAACAAGGCTTTGCGGTCGAAAAGAAAACACTAACCAGCCTCGACCGTGCCCTCGAACTGTGGTGGTACTTCTTCGGCCCCGTAATCGGCGACATGATTCGCCAAGGCGCAACGGGCCAGGAAAAACTGCTCAGCCCGATGCTGCGCGAATTTGTAGCCATCACCACCGCCGAAAAAGAAATGAACTACGACGAATTCGTCTCCGCATGCAACGAACGCGATCGCCTGCGCGCCGACCTGCTGCGCCAAATGGAAGATGTCGACATTCTGCTGTCGCCGGTATCCAGCGGGCCGGCGTTTCGCCACGGCCAAGGAAACTGGCGGCGCGGCGAAAAAGAATGCTATCTGGACACCATGCGCTTTTCGCAGTGGCTCAATCTCGCGGGCTTCCCCGGCGCAACGGTGCCAATAGGCAAATCACCCGAAGGCTTGCCCATCGGCGTGCAAGTGATTGGCCGTCCGTGGGAAGAAGAATTAGTGCTTCCTATCGCGGAAAAAATGGAAATGGCAAGAGGCCCTTGGGAAAGGCCTCCCATGTAGATTTCAACTACGACGAGCCGAACGGAGACTTTTAACACAGAGGGCGCAGGCTTCGCGGAGAATACGGAGGACACTGGGCGAGAAGCAAAGCCAGCAACACGCGGCGAACACATGGAACCAAGCAAAACAAAATTTACCAGCATAGCGGCGGCAGCGGCAGCCGCGGTGATGAGTATCGTCTTGACTGTCCTCGCCACCAACTCTGCGCTGACACAGCAAAGCGTCAAAGTGCATCTGCCGTTCGGCGCGTGGCGCCGCGCTTCCGAGACGCCAATCCTTTCGCCGCAGGGCAGTGGTTGGGAATCGGCTGGAACCTTCAATCCCGCCGCAGTCCTTCTTCCGCCGGATCCCCGCGCCGTCACCGTGAAGCCGCAGCCGGCTGTGTTCCTCCTCTACCGCGCGCAAGACTCCCCAGGAACTTCGCGCCTCGGCTACGCCGAAAGTTCAGACGGCGTTCATTTCACCGCACACGCGGAGCCGATACTCTCGCCCGAAGCTTCCTACGAAAAAGACGGCGGCGTGGAAGACCCACGCCTGCAGAAATTCGGCAAGACCTACTACCTTACCTACACCGGCTACAACAAAAAAGACGCGCAACTGTGCCTGGCCACGTCGACGGATCTGCTGCACTGGGAACGGAAAGGCGTGATTCTGCCGGCCTACCAAGGAAACTGGAATAAAGCGTGGACGAAGTCAGGCGCGATCGTGCCGCAAAAAATCGGCGGACGCTACTGGATGTATTGGCTCGGAACGGCGGCGGACAAAACCGACCAGATGGGGCTTTCGTCTTCGGAAGATTTGCTGCACTGGCGCGAAGAAACGCCAACCCCGGTTTTACCGCGACGCCCCGGAAAATTCGATTCGCGAGTGGTTGAGCCAGGCCCGCCGCCTATCATCACATCCGACGGAATCGTACTGATCTACAGCGGAGCCGACGATAATCTCGTGTACCGCACCGGCGTGGCTGTTTTCGATAGGAACGATCCGCGAAAAGTGATTTACCGAAGCGATGAGCCAATCTTTGCGCCAGAGAAAGAGTGGGAAAAAGTCGGCCAGGTGCCTAACGTCGTGTTTGTGGAAGGCATGGTGCAGCGTGGCGGCAAATTCTTGTTTTACTACGGCGGAGCCGACAAATATGTTGGCGTAGCCGAGGCCGACGATTTGGAAAAATGAACCGGCGATTGTGAAAGCTGAGGGAAGCTAGCTGAAAAACGCAGCGAAGCCCTTTCGGAATCCTCGAGAGAAAAAGTAAGGGAGGCGGCCAACCTGCACCGCCTCCCGAAAACTACAACCGTCTTCTCGACCCCGAGCCTGCGAGCGTTCCGCAGGGAATCCTGGTTTCGCAGGTACGGTCGCTGAACTAACCAGCGGACTCTGTTTTCAACCCTGCAGACCCGCGCCCATCACCGGCGCTTGGGAGGTTTTGGCAGGCTCCAAGGGAAACCCAATCACCCTTCATACCACCTCCCAATATATTGGATGCGGAACAGGGATGGGAGATTCGGCGGAATGCGGTGGGCTTCAGGATGCAGCGCTGCGAGATTCTCGCGGAACAGGTTAGTGCAGCTTGGGAGAGAACTCAGTGAGCGTGAGGAAGGTGGAGTCGACTTTGTCGACGAGCGGGCCGTTAGCCTCGGATTCGGATTTGACGCGTTGCCATTCTGGATCATCGCGGAAGGCTTGCCAGTTGGCGGTAGCGGCTTCGCGGCTGGGATGCGCGAGCATGTAGACCAGCGTGTGTCCCTTTTGCGGATCGTCGGTGGGCAGCCAGTACGCGACATTCTTGAGACCGTGCTTTTCGAAAAGTTGCATGGTGTGGTCACGAAATCGCGCCAGCAGCGCCTCGAGTTTGCCCTCGTGAGCGTGATAGATGCGCAGTTCGTAGACGGTCGTGGAGGATTGCGGCAGAGCCGCGAGCGCCTTCGGGAGAAAAGCAGCAGCAGGCAGAGATTGGAGCAGTTGGCGGCGTTTCATGGGCGAGGATTGTAACAGGAAAGTGGTTAGTGGATAGTGCTTGGTGCGTCGCGGGATATCTGGGACGTGTTTCTTGGCCTGAGAAAATAATTTCCAAGAGCGCGCACAACGGAGGGAATGATGCTGAGCGTGGTGGGAAGAGCAATAGTTGCGGTGACGATGTTGGGAGTGATGGCGATGTGCGGGCGGGCGCAGATGATGCCGAATCCGTATGGCCCGAGTGTGACGCTGGAGACAGCGAAAAAGGCAGCGGCGCCAGCGTTGGCGGAAGCGGAGAAAAATCACTGGAACATGGCCATAGCTGTGGTCGATACGAGCGGAAACCTGGTGTATTACGAAAAGATGGACAACACGCAACTGGGAAGCGCGAACGTAGCGATCGATAAGGCGCGCACCGCGGCGTTGTTTAAGCGGCCGTCGAAGGCCTTTGAAGATGCCGTGACGACAGCTCCCGGAGGAACGCGAGTGCTGAGTTTACGCGGTGTAACCGCCATTGAGGGCGGCATTCCGCTGGTAGTGGATGGAAAAATCGTAGGCGCCATCGGCGTGTCCGGCGGAACGAGCGCACAGGATGGGCAATGCGCGAAGGCGGGAGCGGACGTGCTAACAAAATGATGGGCCGAAGCGTATGCGTTGTGCATCCAACGCAAGAGTCGGCAAAAAACCAAGTGAAGAAGAAGAGATGGATGCGGCAACGCGAGACCTGACCCGGCCAGACGCGGCTCACATTACGGTTGTGCGCACATCCGATGAGGATGTGCAGCAGCGGCAGATTGTGGTGAAGGTGGACGGCGAACGCGTCGGCGAGTTGATGTTTGGCGAGACGATGACGATCCCGGTGAAGCCGGGGCGACACGAATTGTTAGTGGACAATACCTGGAACCGAAAAAAAGTGGACCTGAATTTGGCCGCGGGCGAGCAAGCAAGATTTCGGACCGTAAGCCGCGCAGGGCGCTTTACGTGGTTCTTGGTTGGGATGCTCGGTGCGGGGCCGATTTATGTGTCGGTGGAACGAGAAAATTGAGGAACACCGTCCCGCAAGGAAGCTATGGCGGCAACTCGGCGGCCGGAAGGAATAAGCGAACGCGTTTAATCGGCGGATTTTTTCTCAGCGAGGGCGATAGCTTCAGCGACGATTTTTTCGGTGCGGCGCGCCTGGGCGTCAGGCGAGCGATAGTAAAAGATAGCGAGAAGCAGGTTGCGGCGCCGAATGGGCGTCATGA
>Ga0335080_10001119_pt1 | contig 25767 bp, 16 predicted proteins | sample Lox_Sample_34_FD_206720 | JGI IMG/M metagenome (GOLD analysis project Ga0335080, IMG submission 206720) | Soil microbial communities from Loxahatchee National Wildlife Refuge, Florida, United States - Lox_Sample_3.4 | ecosystem: Environmental > Terrestrial > Soil > Wetlands | place: USA... | reverse complement strand
AATCGACCACTGTCGACAAGATATTCGGTATCTTTCGGCGTCTAACTTGTAACACTCGGGTTGACAGCATACACTATGGAAACAAGGTTCCGGCATGGCGATGCTCCTTGTTCGCGAACAGTGTGCTGCCGTTCGGCGGCGCTTGCAGCACGTCCTGCAGAAGGAGGGGCACTCGACCCTTGAAGCCGGCGATCGCGCCGAAGTACTGCACCATCTGGAACGTTCCCAGCCCGCGGCCGCGGTCATCGGACAAGCCGGGAGTTACACTTCGGATGCGATCGAACTCGCTCGCGACGTGCGTTCGCGATGCCAGCACCTACCGATAATCTTATTCATGCCCGAAAGTTCGGAAGAACTTGCCATAGCAGCAATCAGGGCCGGCGTCCAGGATTACGTGCGGCAGCCCCGTTATGAGGAGTTGGCCATGGCAGTGACACAGTGCCTGCACGTTAGCGCTCCTGCAACATTGTCTCGGACCGCTTGCTCGGCGGAGCGTCGGCTTGTAGGGCAGAGTTCCGAGGTCGCCCGCATCCGCGATTACCTGCTCAAAGTCGCGGCCGCGGATTGCAATGTCCTGATCACCGGAGAAACCGGTACGGGAAAGGAATTGGCGGCGGAGGCAATCCACAGAAACAGCCCTCGCCGGAGCCGCCCTTTCGTCGTAATCAATTGCGCCGCCATTCCCGACAGTTTGCTCGAAAGCGAGCTCTTCGGGTACGAGCGCGGAGCGTTCACAGGCGCAACTGCCGCCAGCAACGGAAAGTTCATGGAGGCGGATGGCGGCATGGTTTTCCTGGATGAAATCGGCGACATGAGCCTCTATCTGCAGGCCAAGATTCTGCGCGCTATTGAGGCGAAGGAAGTCCAGCGCCTGGGTGCCAAAGGCAACCGTCGCGTGGATATTCGCATCCTCGCCGCCACCAACCAGGATCTCGATCATCAGATGCGGGCGGGCAGGTTCCGGAGCGACCTGTACTTTCGGCTGGCCGTGACCCAGATCCGCCTGCCGGCCCTTCGCAAACGGCCGGAGGACATTCCGCTGCTCGCGCGATACTTCATCGATGAACTGAACCAGCGCCTTGGCCGGCGCGTCGAAGGGATCAATGCCGATGTCATTGCCCTGCTCATGCGTCATTCGTGGCCGGGAAACGTGCGGGAACTGAAAAACCTCATCGAGTCATTTTCTGTCGCGAAGGAGTGCGGATGGATCTCCATGGAGGATCTGCCGCATCAATTCATGCAGGATTCCGATCGCGCCTGCGACGGAGCTGGAGAGGAGCGCACACGCATTCTGAGCGCGCTTCATGCAGCCAATTGGAACAAGAGCAAGGCTGCAGGTGCACTTAATTGGTCGCGGATGACGCTGTACCGCAAGATCGCCAGGTACCGGATTGTAAGCGAGCGCGCCGGGAGCCGTAAAGAAGTAAACAGCGTCGCGGCTCTCCGTCTCGGGGCTTGAGATCCCTCATTTCGTCCGCGGCAACACTACTGCCCTACCAAAGCCTTACCACTTGCCTTTGAAGTTATCATGGCCAAGGGGATCTTTGGCGTAACAACATGATCATGCGACGGGACGCACTCAAACTGATGGGGAGCGGGCTCCTGACCACCGCTTTCCAGTTTCCCAAGCGCGCCATCATCAGGACCGTTCTGAAAGATCTGAGGCCGGACGCGCTGGCGGGGGGCGCCACGCTTTTCCACGAGCACATGTCCTTGGCAGCCGATTTCATGCCAAAGTGGATTGCGCTTGCGCGATCCCAAGGTTTGTTGCCCGGCAATCCGGGCGCCGCGCGCGGTACACCGGCGCCGGCCGCACCTCCTTCGCAACCCTATTTCATGCAGGACGCCGAAGTGATGACCGGGGAGATGAGCGCTGCCGCGAGGGACGGTGTCGCCTGCATCGCGGATCAAGGCCATCCGGACATGGGCCGCGATCTGGAGTTCCTGAAGCGAATTTCCAGGCAGTCCGGCATGCACATCGTGGCCGGCTGCGGTTACTACACGCAGCCCTTCTATCCGCCGGAGATCACAGTCTGGAGCGAGGACCAGATTGCGCGGGAACTGATCGGACAGGCGAAGACGCAGCCAATCGGGGTAATCGGTGAAATCGGCACCTGGGACGTGATGACTCCCGATGAGCACAAGGTATTCCGTGCAGTGGCTAAAGTTCACGGGGCGACGAATCTTGCCATTGTTACGCACACCAACTTCGGCAAGGGAGCACTCGAGCAGCTTGACCTGTTGGAGTCGGCGGGGGTGAAAGCAGCCCGGATTGCGATCGGCCATGTTGGTGGATTGAACGATGCCGCCGCCGTCGTGCCAAAGGCGATCGCGAGGCGCGGGGCGTTCGTCGGGTTCGACCGACAGGGCGGTTCCGGAGATGGCATGCAGGTGAAGATGGTGCTGGCCATGCTCGAGGCTGGCTACGCTGATAATCTGCTGTTCTCGTCCGATTTCAGCCTCGGAGGCAGTCAACTCAAGCGAAACGGCGGCCCTGGGTACGCCAAGACCGCCACCGTATTCGCGCCGAAGCTCCGTGAAGCCGGGGTGGATGACAGAATCTTGCATGGAATATTGATGGATAATCCGCGGCGCCTGCTGGCGTTCGTGCCGAAGTGACCCTGGCGGTCCGCGGCGGAAGATTCGGCCGTCTATGAACGCAGAGGAAAGCAGATTCAAAGCATCGAGTTTGCCGGCGTCACGTCTTGGCCGCAAAACCGGGCATTTTCCTGGTAGGCACAACCATCCTCGGCGGCGCAGACCTGGTACGCGGGCGGACCGGATCGAAGTACGGTGGCCGGGCGGCACGGTCCAGAAACGGAGGGATGTGACGGCCAACCAGAGGCTTGTGATCACCGGGGGCGCGGTGGGGCTGGGGCACCGGTGAAGACGCGCTTTCGAATGGCTCTCTTCGGTTTCGCTGTTGTGATTGCGATCGCCTCGCTGCTAACTCCCCAGCCTAGGTCCGATGGGGCGGGTGGCGCGATTCTCACGGGCGCAGCGATCGATGCGCCGGTTTTGGCCCTGATCGAAAAGAGTTGCCGGGACTGTCATTCCGAACGAACCGTCTATCCGTGGTACAGCTACGTGGCGCCGGTTTCGTGGCTGATACGCAGCGATGTCGCGGACGGCCGGCGGCGTCTGAACCTGTCGCACTGGAGCGAATACTCCCTGGTGCGCCGCGAACGGAGTCTCTCGGAGATCGCCAACCAGGTGAAAGACGGCGACATGCCTCCATCCATCTACACGATGATCCATCGCACCGCCCGGCTGTCGGAGGCGGATGTGGATGCGATCTTCCGGTGGACGCAGGCCGAACGCGCGCGGCTGATCTCGGAAAACGCCAACGGACATTAGTTATTCCCGCGGCTCTTCAACGGCGACCACGCGATCGGCAGCTATGTTCGTCAAGGTCTGGCGCGCGCCCGACGGCCAGTCGATCTCGATGCGATCGACCTGCGTCGATGCGCCCAAACCAAAGTGCAGGCGGAGGTCGCTTTGCGAGAGATAGCTGCCTCCGCTGCGCACTTCATCCACCTGCGTGCGGCTTCCCGAAGTCACTCGTACCCTGGCGCCCAGGGCGCTTCGGTTGGTGTGTGTGCCAGTCAGCTTCACCAAAATCCAGTGATTCGGCGGGCGGGTAACTTGCTTTAGCAGTGACGGCGGCTCGTTCTGATTGTTGACCAGAACCTCGACGAGGCCATCATTGTCGTAGTCTGCGAAGGCAGCGCCCCGCGCGGAATGACGCTCGCCGAGACCGGGACCCGCATGCTCCGAGATGTCCGCGAACCCTCCGCCAGCCAGATTGCGATAGAGAATCGCGTGGTCCCTGAAATGGATGTCAGTGCCCAGTTTCTCCACCTCTGGAAAAACATGGCCATTGACCAGCAGAAGATCCTTCCATCCATCGTTATCGAAATCCAAAAAGCCGCAGCCCCAGCCGACGTAGCGGGTGTTTCGAGCAATGCCGGCGGGGACGGTGGCATCGTCGAATTCGCCGCGGCCACGGTTGCGGTACAAGGTCTCGCGCTCATCGGAAAAGTTGCTGCGAAAAATATCGAGCCAGCCATCGCCATCGTAGTCGGCCGCGGCGGCGCCCATGCCGGACATGGCATTCCCGTTCTCGTCGTAGGCAACTCCGCGCATCACGGCTTCTTCGGCGAACTTGCCGTTTCCCTGGTTGATATAGAGCAGGGAGGCCGTGCGGTCACAGGCCACGTAGATGTCCACCAGACCGTCGTTGTTGAAGTCGCCCGTCACCACTCCGAGCGAGTAGTTGCGATCCGGTTCGGCGATCCCAGAGGCCAGCGACACGTCGGTGAACGTGCCGTCGCCATTGTTGTGGTAGAGGATGTTGCGGTCGAAAGGGAGGCCGCGAGGGCCGCAGGCCACCGGCAGGTTGCGATACCAGCAGTACGGGTTCTCGCCCGGCTTCGGCGCGGCGGCGGGGTCGAACTTGAGGTAGTTCGCAACGAAGAGGTCGGCATACCCGTCGCGATCGTAATCGAGAAAGGCGCAGCCCGTGTTGTAGCGCGTGCGGTCCTGCCTGAGGCCGGCGCGCTCGGTAACATCTTCGAAGCGGTGTCCGCCGACGTTGCGGTAGAGATGGTTCTGTCCCCAGTAGGTGACGAAAAAATCGGTGAAGCCGTCGTTATCGTAGTCGGCGGCGCACACCCCCTGGCCCCAACCGGAAACGGCGGCGAGCCCCATTTGCGCGGTGACGTCAGCGAATCGGCCGTGGCCTTGGTTGTGATAAAGGCGGCTGATGCCACCCTCGCCCGAGACGAGGAGGATGTCGGGCAGTCCGTCGTTGTCGTAGTCGATGAAAGCCGCCCCGCTGCCGGTCGTTTCGAGAATGAACTTTTTTGCGGTCTCGCCGCCATTGGGAAACGCTTTCGTCAGCCCAGCTTTGGCAGCGACGTCCTCAAACCGTGGGGAGTAGACTGCGCCCGCGAGGAACAACAAGCCGCATGCGGCAAGCGCCGGTTTCACTGCTTGGGCGCCTTGTCCCCCAGCCTCTTGAGGAACTCGGTGAATTCGCCTTCGGGCGGCTTGCTGAGCTTGTCGAAGGCGGCTTTTTCACGCTGAGCGTCGTCGGAACGCCCCGCATTGCGGTACGCCAGCATGAGGGCGTAATGGGCCGACTCGCTCCCGGGCTGCAGTTTGACCGCGCGTTCGAGGAGCCCGATGGCTTCCGGGTACTTCTTGGCATCTGATTTGGTCTTGGCCAGCGCTATCAGGGCTTCGGCGAACTCCGGGTCAATAGTTACGGACTTTTCGAAGCGCGCGGCTGCGCCGGTGGGGTTCTGTTCGGCCAGGAGGATTTGCCCGACCTGATATTCGGCCACGGCGTCGCCCGGGTTGAGCGCCAGCTCGGCTTCGAACTCCTTCCGTGCTTCGCGCAGATTGGCTGCGTCGTGCGATTGCAGAAGAAGTGCGCGTCCCAGCCGGTAGTGGAGATTGAGAGCGGTAGGATTCTTCTGGATCGCTTTGCGGTACTCGCCGGCTGCGTCCTGGTAGCGCCCCTGAATCTCGAAGATCTCACCGGAGAGTTGGTTTACGCGAAACGAGGCGGGCGTCTTCTGATACATCTGAAACACGGCGTCGTTCCAGGCCTTCATGTGAACCTTGGCCGTTTCATAGAGGACATCGGCATCGTCGGGGAAGCTCGTCCGGAGCTTGTCCAGCACCGCCTGTGCTTCCGGAATGCGGTCTTGCGAAAGCCCGCATTGCACCAGCGCGAGGCCGGCCAGGCGCCGCAGCGAGGCTTCCGGGTTGGCCTCGAATTGCTTCTGCAGATCCCGACGCGCGGCATCGCACGCGCCGGTAGCAGCGCGGCTCAGACCGAGGAATGTGCGCGCCACGCCGTCGTTCGGAGAAGCAGCCACTATCTTTTCCAGCATCTGCCGCGCCTGCAGGTACTGGCCCCGATGAAAGGCGTCGATGGCCGTGGTTGTGCTCTGCGCGGCGAGCAGCGCTGGCGAGAGAACGAGCAGCAGGTACTTAATGACCGGCATCGTCCACTACCAGGTCGAGATCGCCGAAACGGTGGCGCAGTCTTCCCTCGATTAGCCGGAAGCCGAGAAGCGGCGGCGTTCCAGGTGCGATCCGGTCCGGCGAAATGAGGCGTTCACCGGGAGGGGTCGCTATCTCAACCACTTGACCGGAAAGGGCAACTTTGTCCACCAGCATGGCTGTGGGTTGGTCCATCGCGAACAACAGCGCCACCAGCGAAGCTCGGATCGTCCTTCCGGAATTCGCGATTCGTATCAGCAAGAGGATCATAGGTGTCATCGTGAATCGATCTCCCGCAACGCGCGCTCGGCGTTTTCGTTTCCCGGTTTGCGGTCAAGCCACTCCATCATCACCTGCCGCGCCTTGTCGCGCTCTCCCGACTGGATGTACACGCGCCCGAGGTTGAGATACAGGATATCCTCTTCCGGAGCCTGCCGGATTCCGTACCGGAACGCGGCGATCGCATCGGCCGGCTGGCCCATTTTCAAGTACAGTACACCGATATTGTTGAGCGCCGGAGCATAATTGTGCTGCAACAAGATGGCTCGCTGGAATAGGTCGTGCGCTTCCGCATAGAGCGACCGCTCGGCAAAGCGCAGACCTAGGCTATCGGCGGCGACCGCGGAATACGACGGCGCGGCCAACAGCTTCCGCAGCGCGCCGCGGGCATCGTCCAGACGGCCGGCATCCAACTGGATTTGCGCAATCGCCATCAGGGCCCGCTCGTTCTCTGGGGATCGCCTGATGACTTCATCCAGGTATGGCAGCGCCTGGTCGGCGTAGCCTGCCCAGAAAAATGCCGCGCCAAGTTTGAAGTAGTCGCGCCCCGGAAGACCCGCTAGATATCGCCCTCCAAACGGCAATGCCGTCTGCGCCTTTATCGGCAGGTCCGCCTCGACTTGCGCGGCCGATGGCTTCGCCGCGTAGATCTTCCGCGCTCGTCCCAGGTTGTCCAGCAAGAGCAACAGCGGAGGTTTCAGCTCGGACCGATAATCGAAGAGATACCGGTAGAACGTGCGCCAGATGCCGGCATCGGTGCCTGTGGGATTCACCACCTGCAACCCCGGCGCCTTCAGGGCGACCGGCAACGGCACCGGCTCCACAAACCACGTATCCTGCAGGCGCGGGTCGTTGTCCACGGCGATCGGGGGCGCCCCAGCAAACCGAGGCGGCTCCCGAAACGGCGCTGATGATACCGTCGTTGAACCCTCTTCGATACTGTGTACGTGGCCGGCCGCAAGAGACCGGAACGTCTGCTCCGGCCCCGACGGCCATTTCACTGTTACGAGCTCCGCCTTCTGCGAATCAGCCAGTCCGAAGTAGAGCTTCTTCGTATGCTGGGACAGGAATCCTGAACCGGCCGCAATCGCCTTTACCTGCCCGTCGACGCTGACAATCGCTCCGATCGCATCCCGGTTTGATTTCGTTCCGCGAAGCGTGAACGCGATCGAACATCGCCCGCCCCCGCAATTGTTCTGGAAAACACGGACCTGCGGCCCGAGCCGGTTCTTGACGATCAGGTCGAGCCTGCCGTCGCCATCGAGATCGGTCACGGCGAAAGCGCGGCTGTCCTCGGCGAAATCCAGCCCGCTCACCCCCGAGTAGTCGATGTACCGGCCGTCGCGTCGGACGTAGAACATATTGGGCTCCGGCGCGCTCCACGAGTAATCCTCGCGAATGTACTGGTTGATCGCGTTCCAGCCGTTCTCATAAGGCTCCGATGCTCTGGCATCCGCAGGGGCATTCGCCACCACCTGGCGCCAGAAAAAGCCCATCGTGTCTTCCGCGCTCTTGTTCGACAACATGCCGCATGTGATGAAGATTTCGGGGGAGCCGTCGTTATCGAAATCGTGTCCGTCGGAAGCCCACGCCCAGCGACCGATTTCTACGCCCTCTTTAACGCCTGTTTCCTCAAAACGCCCACGACCCAGATTCCGATAGAGCGAATTGCCTTTGGTATGGCGCCGGTAGGCTTCGGCCAGTTCGGGACTGTGCTGCGCGGGTACAAATGCCTTCGACGAAACGATGCGCCGTCCGCAATCGCTCCACATGTTGGATACGTACAGGTCGATGCGGCCGTCGCCGTCGTAGTCGAACCAGGAAGCGCTCATACCGGGTCCGGTGTCCTCCACGCCGGCTTCCGCGGCAGCGTCCCGGAACTTGCCGCCATCATTCTTGTATAGGTTGTTGCGGCCAAAATCGTTGGCCACGTAGACGCTCGGCCAGCCGCTTCCATCGTAGTCGCACCACGCCGCGGCAAAGCTGAAGCGATTGTTGTTCTGGTCGATACCGCTCGTCAGTGTCACGTCTTCGAAACGCCCCGATCCGTCGGGCTTCAGGCGGTTGCGAAACAAGAAATTCGGCGGGCCGTTCTGCGCGTCGTGGTAAGGGACCGGGTAGCGGTACTGGGCCTCGCTCTGAAAATAGAAATATGTGCAGAGGTACAGATCCACCGATCCGTCGCGGTCGTAATCAGCGGCCGCCATGCCTGTGAATGTTCCCTGCGGCGGACGGGCGAATTGAAAGGCGCCTTCGCGCAAAGTAAACCGGCCGTTCCCATCGTTCAAGAGAAGCAATGGCCCGGATGGAAGCAGAACCACCAGGTCCTGACGGCCCAGATTGCGGAAATCGACGAACAGGGCCGAAGCGCTATCATCGAGCAGCCCCACCCCTGCGCGATCGGTGATATCTTCCATTTCGCTGCCGTTGAGTTTGTAGAGCCGGTTGGGAAGCCCGCCCGGCTGCAGCACGTAGATCTCATCCGCCCCATCTTTATCGACGTCGCCAACGGCGACGCCTTTCATCCCGAAGACGTCGATGCCACATGCGGGATCGAGAGCCGCGCGCCAGTAGGGAATGCCGCGCGCGAGCTGATCGCGAAACGACGGCGTATTCGCGAATACGCTCCACGTGATGTCCTCGAAGAGCGGTGCTTGCGAAGAAGCCACCCGCGGATCGACGACGCCGCGCACCGCCATATCGCCGGCGGACCAGTTCATCCTGTAATAGCCCGTGTGGTATTCGCTAGCGCCGTTCTTCCCGTCAACCTTGATCTCGTACCGCACCAGATCGTCCGGCAGCGGAAAATAACGGCCGGGGCGAGCCTGGTTCAGACGCTCGGCCACCAGCCGCGCGGACCTTTCTTCCGGAAAAGCGTCGCGTCCGGGCTGGATAAACTCGCGGAGCTTTTCATATCCTGCAGGTTCCGCTGCGAAGCCTCTCGGGGAAAGCGCCGCTGCGGAGCAGGCGGCCACGAACTGGCGTCGGTTCAGCTTCACAGCGCCAGCCAATCCTTCATCGCCCCGAAAACGGCATCCAGCGGCTGGGGCACGCGGGCGCTCAGCAGCGGAAAATCCGCGGGCGCGATCGCCAGCAGTTCGTCCGCGCCATCCGCGACAAACAGGAACGCCGTATTGAGGCGGTACTCGGCGTACTTCATGAACTCCTGCCAGATGTACTGGTGAAAGATCTCCAAATCGACATAGGATCCGAGCATATCCGCCTGGGTCGGGATCGGGGTCGCGGTCTCCTGGTCCGCGTAAATCAAAAGGCTGGAGAACGGCTTTACCTTATTCCGGATCCCGTAGGAGATCAGGGTCACGCTCGGTCGCGCCCGGCGAACTGCCTGCACCGAGGCCCACTCGACAAAAGTGTTATTGATCAGCAGGGTGCCGTTTCCGCTCAACAGGATCGCCCGGCTGAATTCACCAAGCACCGCATCGTTTCCCAGTTCGCCTTCGCCAGGACGGATCTTCATCTGCTTCAGCCGCGCGCCGAGCTGCTGCGGACCGCGCACCCGCTCCTCCTCCACCACCTGCTGCACCTGCTTCTGCAGCCGCTGCCGGTAAGCGTTCAAGCGCCGGTAACTGAGCCGCACGACGCCTGGATGGCTGCAAAGGGCGGCGAGCGAATCGCCGGCTTCTACGCACCACGCGCCGTATGCGGGCGATTTGTTCCCCGCAGCAAATCGATCCGCGATTGTCGGCGCCGCTGCCGATCGAGGCTTTCCGGTGAGCAGCAGTGGCACGTAATTGGCGCCATCGTCCGGAGGCAATAGTGGCACCTGGCGGCCATGCTTACGTATGCGCGTCCAGAGGCGATCTGGACCCGCTGGAATCTCACCGGGTGAAAGAACCACCGCGAGACGCGGCCGGCCATGCTGCGCCGCTTCCGCATCCAGACGCGGGTCGAGCTCCGCGAAGACACCGCTCACCGCCTTCCGCCAGACTGGGTAGTGCGGCGACCGGTTAAGGAAGTCGACTTGCTGCAGCGTGAATGTTCGCCTTGGCCAGATGGAATCGGTGACGCCCATCTCGTGTTCCGCGGCCCGCACGGCCGCAAACAGATGATCGAGATCGCCCGGAGTGAATTTGGCGAGCAAACCGAAGAGCCGCTCGTAATAGCCTTTCTCCGCCGGGAAGAGCAAATCCCAATCTAGGATCTGGTCGTAGAAGAATGTCGAGAACGTGACCGGCAGGCGATCGAAGAGGCCCTCATCGATCAGCTTCTCGATTGCGGGCGACGTCTTTGGCCTTTTGGACGCCATCACAGAATCTCGCGCGCCGGCCGACCCGCAATATCGCCCATTCCGATTCCGAGCAGCGACGCCGCCGTTGCAGCCACATCCACGTGCTGCAGGGGCCGCTCGGTTTCCCCAGGCGAGATGCCGCCGCCCATCGCCAGCAACCACATGTTGCGGCACGAAGCATCGCCGCTGCGGTGATTGAGGAAGCCGTTGGCGGCGTTGATGTCCCCATCTCGCCCCAGTTCGGGAACGATCAACAACGTGGTCTGCTCCCGATACTTCTCATTGGCCTGCACCTCGTCCCAGAGCATTCCGGTCAGTCGGTCCGTCCTGGTGATGGCCTGCAGATAGAGGGAGTAGGAGCCCCAATGAGCCACGTCCATGTCCCAGAAATTCACTAGGATCAGCCGCGGCGCGAACTCGCGCATGATCTCGCGCGTCATGAAGAAAGTGAGCTCGTCGCCTGACGCAGGAGCCTCAGGACCGTTGATGTACTCGATCAGGCTGCGCGTCAGCGTATCGCGCACATGTTGGTCGAGCTGGCGGCCGCCCTTGAAGACGGTCCAACCGACGCCCTCGTAGCCTTCGCTAAGGATATCCTGAAGCTGGCGGAGGACGTTTGTCCGGTCAGCCACGCCGCCGCCGGGCCGGCTCCGAACCACCTCCTGCACAGCTTCCAACAGAAGCTGCTTCGGCAGGACGACGTTGGCGCCGAAGGGCGAGCCCCACGCTTGATCGGCGCTGGCTCCCATGGAGGCGAAGCTCTTGTTGGTGGCGATAATCCAGGCATCCTGCGGCGGTGCCTTCGCTCCCTTGCGAAAATACTCGAACAGGGTCGGGCCGCCTGGCGGTTGAAAGCCGAAATCATCCACGCGCTGCCAGTTTCCAGTAAGAATGCTGGCTGTGGAGTTGAAGTGAGACAGAACGCCCGCATTCACGCAGGTTCGGAAGAAATAGCCGTTCGGCCGCATTTGCGCCAGGCGCGGAATGTTGCGAAGCCCGTCGGATCCGAAGGTCTCCGAGTACCGCACGCCGCCCCCGAACGTTACGATAATCACGCGGCGGTCCCCCACGCCGGCGCCCTCGGCCGCGCGCAGCCCTCGCGTGATCCCGGGCGCGATCGACAGCCCGGCCAGCCGCAGAAAAGCCCGCTTGGTGATACCGCCGGACATCAATACTCCGTAATCTCCCCGCCGCGAATCCTGCGCTTACCGCCACCCAGATCGAGCGGCGTATCATATCCCGATTGGATCTCGCCCGTTGGCGAATAGTACGGGCCTATGTCGCATGCCATGCTGCCCTTTCCTTCTCGAACAAATTCGATCGAGGTGATCAGCTTGGCCGACTTATAGCCGTAACGGCCCGGATCGATCAGTCGCAGCGGCGCGCCGTGGCGGTCCGCGAGCGGTTTGCCCTGCATGTCCATGGCAAATAGAACTCGCGGTGAAAGCAGGTCGGCGATGCTGAAGTACTCGTACCATCCATCCGCGCAGTTGATGCGCACTGCTTTGCACTCCGTTTTCGGTTTCGTAGCTTCCAGCAGTTGCCCGAATCGGAAACCGTGCCACTCGGCCCGCGCCGACCAGCACTGCACGCATTTCATGCGCGAGGTTTGTGTTTCAAACGGCAGGCGCCGCAAGTCCGCGACGGAGAGGCTCAGCTCGCGATCCGAAAGGCCGTGAACCCGCAGCCGGTACGTTGCCTGATCGATCGCCGGCACAGGGTTGTACCACATAAGCCGGAAATGGTATTCGTCCGGCGTGTCGCTGGGCAGGAGCAGCTTGGTATCGGAGCCGCGCAGCGCGGATGCCGTTGCCGATGCCAGGAACAGACGACGATTCAGATTCACCCGCTGCATCTCACTTTCCTCCCGCAGCATCGGTCAGTTGTTTGTGAATTTCGCGTTGCTCGACTGCCTTGTCCGATTGCCCCAACCGGTCGTAAACCCGTGCCAGGTGATAATGCACGCCGGCGTCCTTTGGATTGAGGGCCTCGCTCCGCTCCAGTTCGGCCGCGGCTTCCTGAAACTTGCGCCCTCGCTCGAGCAGGGCGCCAAGCTCATAGTGGCTCTCCCACTGATCGCCCTTCAGACGGATCGAGGCGCGCAGCAGTTGCTCCGCTTTCTGTGCATCGGCCTCTTTCGCAAGCAGACCTTTGGCGTACACGAACTGCGCGCGCGGATTGTTCGGGTTGGCCGCGGCCCAACCCTCGAAGCGCTGCAGAATCTGGGGTAGACGGTCGGCGGTCTGCTCCAGCATCTTGCTGAGAAAGATGTAAGGCTGCTCCACCTCGGGTGCCAGGTCGATCGTTCGGATGAAAGCGCCCGCCGCATCGCCAAACCGGCGCTCGCCGTAATACGCTACTCCCAACGCCAGTTGGAGCTGCGCGCTCTTGTCAAATACCTTGCATCCGCGCTCCAGAATCCGCACTGCCGCATCGAACTGCTGCCCCAGCAAGCGCACGCGGGCAGCCTCGAAATAGTAGGCCTCTTCGTAGGGACGGAGCTGGATGGCCTGCTCGTACTCGGCTGCGGCCTTTTCAAGGTCGCCCGCGCTCTCGTAACTTCTACCCAGACGCTCGCGATCGGCCGCGGCGGGAGCTTGAGCCGAGGCCGCAACCACGAACACCAGGGCACCCAGTAACATTGAACTCATTCTACGTCACCGGCAGTAGCAGGGCGGCCCCGGCCGCCGGCGCCGGCGAACGTCAGAACTGGAGGCGTAGCGCAAACTGTATGTGCCGCTCGCTGCCTGCCGAAGTGCTCGTGACCCTGCCGAAATTGGGATCCTGCAGGTTTTGGTCCGGCAGACCGAACTGCGGAGTGTTGCCGAGATTGAACGCCTCTCCCCGGAACTGCAATATCCAGCGCTCGGTGAACTTGAAGCTCTTGAGCACAGAGAAGTCCACGTTCTTCGCGGAAGGCCCGTAATTCGTCTGCAGGCCGAGATTGCCCTCGGTCAGCGACGCCGGTGGCGCGAAGTTGGTGACGTCGAACCATTCTTCCGCGCGTCGCCCGCCTGGCGGCGCGGCGTTTGGATCCTTACCCGGCACCAGATCCGCGAAACAGCTCGCCCAGACACCCTGGCAGCCGTTGGACCGGACCGTGAATGGCTGGCCCGTGTGGAAGGTCAGGATTGTATTCAGCGTCCAGTTGCCGGCGACGATGTCGAGAGCCCGATTCATGCTGCCGCCAAAGCGTTTGCCGCGGCCGAACGGGATCTCGTAATTGAGACCGGTCGTAAAATTGTGGCGAATGTCCCAAGCGGCATTGGCATAGGACGTCGAGATGTTGGTGTTATCACGATAACCGAATCCACTCGATCCGCTCAGCGTCGTGCCGCTGTTCGCCAAGGCGTGCCCCCACGTGTACGAAGTAATGAACTGCAGGCCATGTGAGAAACGCTTGTCGAATCTCGCGGTCAGCGCCTCGTAGTTACCGAAACCGAACGTCGAGGTTCCCGAGATGCTGCCGAGCTCGGGCACCGGTCGAAGGTTGTTGCTGTTGATGCTGGCAGTGGTCGGGTAGTTCGGAGCGGCATTGAAGTCGGGCTGCAAGAGTTGATGCGAGGAGTGATTGCCCTGGTATCCGAGCTCCAGAGCCATATCATTTTTCAACTGCTGCTGCACCGTGAAGTTCCACTTCTGCACCATCGGATTGAGGAAGTCCTGGGAAACCGAGCGAAATTGCAGGGAGGACACCGGCTGCGTGGTAAACACGTTCAGCGGATAGCCGACCGAGATTCCGTTAGTCCAGTTCCCGTTGGCGAAAAATGGATTCGGATCGAAACCGTTGACTCCCGCGGGCCGGTTCAGTTGAGGAGATTCGTTGAACGGCGCCGATTCGCCCCGGTTCGGGTTGCCACCCTGCTGTTCTTCGCCGCCATAGAAGATCCCGAACGCCGCTCGGATAACGGTCTTCGGGCGGACGTTCCACGCAATTCCGATGCGCGGCCCGATGTCATGTTTGTCCCATGGGATCATGTATTGGTCGACCTGACCACGCGAAACCTTCACGGAGGGGAACAAAGCGGGGAACGTGATCCCGTTGATCGTGGATGGCGTATTGAAATTTGGCGGTAGTGGAGCATCCTGGTTTGGTCCCGCAGGGATGTCCAGTGTCAACTTGTCGTAATTGAAGTTTGATTGTCTGGCGAACTTCTCTCCGATGGGCGTCCATAATTCATAACGCACGCCGATCTGGAGGGTAATGGTGCGGCTGACCTTCCAGTCGTCCTGAGCGTAGAAAGCCCATGCTTTGCGCGTGGACGAGATGAAATTCGTGGTCGAAATCTGGCCGCCATTGAGCGATCCGAGGAGGAACGATGCAAATGGATCGCCCGTATCGCCGCTGAAAGTTCCCGCATGGGATCCGGCGCTGCCCTTGTCGCTTTGATTCGAGGGCATGGCCGTCTCGTTGTTGCTAAAATTCATTTCTCCGTGCGGATAAGGCACCTGGAAGAACGGAAATTGAATCGGACGGTACTCCGCGCCGAACTTGAGAGCGTGGCTTCCTTTGGTGATGGCAACGTTCTGAATGAAATCCCACACGTTGCTGTATTCCTTGGTCGGGAGCCAGTCGTTGGCGCCGATCTGGCTGTAGCGGCCCATCCCGAATTGCGGCAAACCGCCGTTCAACGGACCTGTTGGATTATAGCCGCCGATGCCGAACGCCTTGAATTCGTCGGTATCCGCGTTGCCCTGCGTGCGCGCCGTAACCAGACGGCTGAAGCCGATGCGCGTCTCTGAAATCAGAGTCGGCTTCCAGATGCGCGTGTAGCTGATCTGCGCATTACGGCCAAGATCGATCTCGCTGGCGCCGTAAAAATTCGCGCCGTCCAACGCGCCCTGGAACGGGGCTGTGTTGGTCTTGGACGTGTCGGACCAACTGATGCTACCGAACAAGCTGTCCTTTTCGGAGATGCGGTAGTCCACGCGCCCATCGCCTTGGTCGGTCGACAAAGTTCCGGGAGTAAGCACGGCTAGATCGTTCTGCGGGTAATCGTTCGGCTTCAGCGCCTGATTCGGCGCGGGGTAAAGGCCCGCGATTTTTCGGGCCGCCGGATCCATCATGTTGACCGGGATTACGTTCCCGGGGAACGGCGTTCTTCGATAGGTCGCATTGCTCGTCCCGCAATTACTGAGGCAGGTCGTGCTTGTAGGATCGAAAATCTGGTTGTATGCGGCAGGCTGTCCGGAAATCGGGTCGGTGCCCAGCCCGGCGCCCAGTATCGCCGAGAAATCGCCACCGATCATTGCGGGCGTCGGTATCGTGTAAAGTCCGCCGTAGCCAAGGTTCTGCACGACGCCGCCCGCAGTCTTGATGCGGGTGCCTTGGTAATCCCCAAAGATGAAAAGCTTGTTCTTGATGATCGGCCCGCCCGCCGCTCCGCCGAACTGGTTCTGTTTGACCGGCGGCCGAACCAGATTCTGCCAGTTGTTTTCCCAGCGATTGGCGTCAAGATCGGTATTCTGCAGGTTCTCGAATAGCACGCCGTGCACCTGGTTCGTGCCCGACTTAAGTTGTGCGTCGAGAACCCCACCCGCCGCGCGCCCATACTCGGCGTTGTAGCCGTTGGTGAGAATGCGCAATTCGCCGATCGCTTCTACAGACGGGCCGATCACAAAAGACGTCTGGTTGATGAAGTCGATCACGTTTACGTTGTTGTCCACGCCGTTCAGCAGGAAGTTATTTTCGCCCGTGGACCGCACCCCGTTGGCGGAGAATCCGCCGCCCTGCGCGTCGCGAGCGCCCTGCTCGGCCACCAGAACTCCGGGGGAGAGGCGTGCCAGAAAGGTGAAGGTGCGCTGCCCGCCGAGCGGCAATTGCTGCACCGCGTTCATGTTGATATTCGCGCCTTGTGCGCTGCTCTCGGTCTGCAGTAGAGGCGCCTGAGCCTCTACTTCCACGGTCTGGCTCACATCGCCAATCTGCAGGGTAATGTTCACACCGATGCGGTCGCCGGCTGTGATCAGAACGTCCTTCTGCTCCGCTTTGCGGAATCCTGGCGCTTCCACGGTGACGCTGTAGGTCCCCGGCTTGAGCAGGGGACGCACAAATTCGCCCAGGTCGTTCGCGGTCGTTGTATACGAAAGGCCGGTGGCGCTTTCCAGAATGGTGACTTTGGCATTCGGCACCGCATGGCCTTGTGGGTCGGTGATGGTGCCGGTTATTGTTCCGAGGTCGCGCTGCGCAAAGAGGCATGCAGCAAGGAAGATGGACAGAAGCACACAACGGAGTGCCAGACTCCTCATTGTTCCCCTCCCAACGTGCAAACGTCTTTTGTGAAAACGTTTCCAGGATTATATTGCTGCCCTGAAAAGCAGTCAAGAAGATTCTCAAAAACAGTTAGAGAAGTTACATTGAACTCTAACTCACTGAATGATAATCTTGACTTGCGTAATGCGCCCCGATGAGCATTCGTGACGTCGCAAAACGGGCCAAAGTCTCGATCGCCACGGTATCCCGCGCGATGAACAACCCGGCGACGGTCGACCCGGAGACCGCCGATCGCGTGCGCCGCGCGGCGGACGAACTTAGTTATTTTCCCGATAGCCACGCGCGCTCGCTGGTTTCCGGGCGCAGCCGAATTCTCGGCCTGATTGTATCGGATATCACAAATCCCTTCTTTCCCGAATTGGTAAAGGGATTCGAGGAAATGGCCCTCCGCCACGGGTACGAGATCATGGTCGGCTCGACGAATTATAATTCGGTCCGCATGGCCCTGTGCGTCCGGCGCCTGATGGAGCGTAAGGTCGAAGGCGTCGCCATCATGACTTCGGAAATGGACCAGCCGCTCGTCGACCAACTCGTACGACGAAGGATTCCTTCCGTGTTCTTGGACGTAGGTTCCGTTCGGGCATTCATCAGCAATATTCAGGTGGATTATGCGAGCGGCATTCATCAGGCGACGAGTCACTTGCTGCAGCTCGGTCACAGCAGAATCGGATTTATCAGCGGTCCACTCGCGCTGAAGTCGGCCCGCATTCGCCGTCAGGCCTTTCTGGAGTGCCTCAGGAACGCCGGAGTCCTCGAAACGGAAGAGCTGGTCACGGAATCCGACCACACGATCGACGGTGGGCTCGAGGCCATGGCCCGCCTTCTCGATCGCTCTGCACGGCCAACGGCAATCCTCGCCTCTAACGACCTGACAGCGATCGGCGCCATGCGGGCCGTACGCCGCAAAGGACTGGCGGTGCCCGAGGACCTCTCCATCATCGGCTTCGATGATATTCACTTCGCCGCTTTCACCGAGCCTCCTCTTACAACCGTGGCTCTCTCACGATGGGAGCTCGCGGAGACCGCTATCCACGCCCTCATGAGGCATGTGGAGCTGAAAAAATCCGAACAGGCCATCCGCGGTGCCGAGTACAAGATAACGCCCGTTCTGGTCATTCGCGAATCCACGGCGCCCCCTGCGCAGAGAACCTGATTTCCTCTGATACATAATAGTGGCGAATGTTCTGCCACCGCCTTGTCGGCACAGCGGGTGTGATCCTTGCGGGCGCGCTCGTTGCCGTCGAAGCGTCCTCCGTCTTCTTTGAAGACGTCGCGCCGTCCAGCGGGCTTACCATCGCGAACACGTCCGGCGGCAAGACGCGGAAGGACTACATTCTCGAGACAACCGGTAACGGCGTCGCAGTTTTCGATTATGACGGGGACGGCGCGGAGGATATCTTCATCGCCAATGGAACCACTTTGGGTGGCAACTCCGGCCCTAAGCGGCTTCCCCAGCTCTATCACAATGATGGGCGGGGAAACTTCACGGAAGTAGGAAAGCGGGCCGGTTTTACCGTCGAAGGCTGGGGACAGGGAGTGTGTGTCGGCGACTATGACAACGACGGCCGGCCGGATCTGCTTGTCACTTATTACGGATACAATCACCTGTACCGCAATTTGGGAAACAGCAGGTTTCAAGATGTTACATCCCGGGCTAAGCTGCCAACAGAAGGAACCCGCTATGGCTCGGGATGCAGCTTCCTGGATTATGATCGCGATGGACACCTGGATTTATTCATTGCGAACTACGTAGATCTGGACTTATCCGCTACGCCGAAGCCCGGCTCCGGATTATTCTGCGTCTGGAAAGAGATACCGGTGATGTGCGGCCCCCGAGGGCTCCCGCTGGCACATAACCTGCTCTATCACAACAACGGCGACGGGACCTTTACGGATGTGTCCGGGCAGGCGGGAATTCTGAAGCCCGGCGGCCGCTACGCGCTGGGAGTCGCCGCGGCGGATTTCAATAACGACGGATGGCCTGACATCTATGTTGCGTGCGATATGACGCCCAGCCTCCTGTACCGCAATAAACACGACGGGACCTTCGAAGAACGCGGCGTCGAGGCCGGAGTCGCATATAATTTCGATGGCGCGTTACAGGCAGGTATGGGCGTGGCGGTGGGAGACTTCGACGGCGATGGCCGGCTGGATATCGCGAAGACAAATTTCTCAGGCGATCTGACGTCTCTGTATAAGAATGAAGACGGCGAGTTCTTCACGGACGTCTCGCGCGAGGCAGGTTTGGCGGCCAGCCAGTATCTTGGCTGGGGAATCGCCTTTTTCGATGCCGATGACGACGGCTGGCCGGACCTCGTGATCGCTAACGGCCACGTTTACCCGGAAGTAGAGAACAAGCCGATTGGCGACCGGTATCTGCAGCCCACGCTGTTGTTCCGAAACCTGGGAACCGGGCGATTTGCGAATTGGACTGCATCTGCCGGACCGGGCTTTGCCGCACTCCGCCCGGCGCGCGGCCTCGCCGTCGGCGATTTTGACGGCGACGGCCGTCCAGAAATCGTGATCGTGAACATGAACAGCACTCCGTCTCTTCTCAGAAATCGCAAGGCGGGCGGGAACTTCCTTAATGTGGCCGCAGGGGGCACAAGATCAAACCGCAGCGGCATTGGGGCGCGCGTGGAGGTTGCCATTGACCAGCGCAGACTCATCGGTGAAATTGCGAGCGGCGGTGGCTTCTATTCGCAGAACAGCCTCATTCAGCATTTCGGCCTCGGAAAAGCAACCGTAGTGGACGAATTGAAGATCCGTTGGCCGAGTGGAATCGTGCAGACCTGGAAGGGGGTCGCCGCCAACCAGAAGGTGGTCGCCACTGAAGGCGCCCCCGGCCTGCGCGAAGTGAAGCCGAAGCACTGATCACCAGAGCAGCGGCAGTCGAGCCCGAGCCTGTTTCGCGCCTCGGTTCAAAACTGCAGCTTGGCGCCCAGTTGAATGTTGCGGTTTCCGCTGGCTCCCGTGATGTTGCCGAACGATGAGGTTCCGAGCGTCGAGGACGGGTTCCCGAAATTCGTGTGATTGAAAAGCGCGAAGGTCTCGAAGCGGAACTGGAACCTCAGGCGCTCCTTGATCGGAAAATTCTTGAACAGGGAGAAGTTGACGGTCTCCGAGCCAGGCCCGTGCAGCAGGTTTCTTCCTGCGTTCCCGTAAGCGTAGTTCGTGGGCGTAATCGGATACAGGTCCTGGACCGTGAACGCGCTGGCATCGATGCAGCCAACCAGGTGGCCCCGGCCGCAATCGGCGCTCGGGGCGTGGACCAGATCGGGCCGGTACGTACCGCTGGAGGCCGTATTCGCGGTGTCGGTGCCGGTTGAGACGTTGAACGGAATTCCGGTCTGCAGCGTGATAATACCGTTGGCCTGCCAGTGAGTCAACGCGGCCTTGACGAACGGGTTCGAAACCTGGAAGAACGGGATGTCGTAAACGAATGTGCCAACGAAGCGGTGGCGGATGTCCCAATTCGAATTTCCATAATCGGACTTCCACCAGTACGGGTTCATGGGAGTTCCCCCGCCGTTCGAATCTGTGCTGACATCGAGCGTGTGCGACCAGGTATAGCTCGCAAGCATTTCCAGGCCGTGCGAGGTGCGCTGGCGGAAGATGGCGCTCATGCTCTGATAATTGGCGATCTCGTCCATATTGATCGTGCGGATCGGCCCAAACAATGCATTAGGCCGGCGCGAATTAACCGAACCCGGCCCGGGAAGTAACGGCGTGTTGTTGTAGAAGCTGCGATCCAGGTGATAGGCGTGGGAGCCGAGATATTGCACTTCCATACCGCCCCCTCCCCAAAGCTGTCGTTGAAGTCCGGCGCTCCATTGATTCATGCGGGGCGTGGGCTGGTTCCAGGGGGCAGTCACGATCAGCCCGGCGGTGGGGGCCGCGGGACAAACGCCCGGGACCCCGAACGGGTTCGATAAGCTGACCGGCTGGAGGCCCGTCGACCAGGTGCAGGTCAGAATCGTGGTGTACGGAGGATTGGTGTTCAGGAAGGTGTAGCTGTTCGTCTGGTTCGGGTTGTAATAGATTCCGCCACCGGCACGGAACACCGTCTTCTCCGTAAAGCGGTAGGCGATTCCCAGCCGCGGGGCCCAGTTGGTGTGATTGGGAGCGATGAAGCGAAAGCCGGGCGTTCCTCCTACCAGGGCCGTCTGGTTCGGATTCAGCTCCGTCGCCACGCCGTTAATGGTGTATGGCACAGTAGGCAATTCGTATCGAAGACCGTAGTTCATGGTCAGCTTTCGCGAAACCTGCCACTTGTCCAGCACGAAAAATCCGTCGCGCCATTCGGCCGTCCTTCCCCGGACTTCCGGACCCGGCGTGGCGAAGGATTGTTGGTTTCCCAGAATGAAATCGGCAGGCGCGTAACCGGTGAGGACTCCGTTAAACGTAAACGTCCCGCGCGCGCTGTTGACCGCGGCCCGGCCGGTGGCCAGTCGCCGGAATTCGGCCCCCGCCATGACATTGTGCGCACCGTGGCTCCAACTGATCTGCTCCGAGATCTGCACCGTGCTGTCATTCTGGTACCAGTTGCTTCCGCCATTGCTGAAACCGTTGAAGCCGGTGATGCCGAAGTCCGGGATACCGGGGTTATTGTAGGCCGTGTCTCCGTTGAATTGCGGAATGCCCAAGTCCGTGCCGGCGGAGTTCAGGCCATGGACGGTGAAGTAATTGAGGGTCGCCGTATTCAGGAAGTACCTGCCGACACGGAAGTCGTTTACCAACGTGGGGGTAAGCGTGTGGGTGTAGCCCACGGTGTAATTGGTGGTGGTGACCGGCACCGTTACAGCGTTCACCGGAATCGAGGCGCCTCCGAACACGGATTCGTCCTGCCAGTGTGCGCGCACGTAGAGCCGAACCTTCGAGCCGATGTTTTGGTCGATGCGGTCCACCGTCTGGTTGGTCGAGATCGTCGTGGGTACCGGCACGGAAAAATTGCTAGCCAGGCCCGGTAGGTTGGGCGCCGGATAATATTGCTGCAGTTTCAACACAATCGGCGAGATACGATTTGCGGGGATGATGTTGCCGGCGAACGGAACGTTGCCGTTCAGAGGATCCTTGATGGCGCCCCCCGTGATCGCCGAGGCTGGGACAGACGAGAAGTTGCCGGTGAAGAACGCTGCGGGCATTTCCGTCGATAGCGACGTCGCCTGCTGCACCAGGCGATAGCCTTCATAGGAGGCCATAAAGAAGGTCTTGTTCTTCCCGTTGTAGATCTTCGGAATGTACACCGGCCCGTCCAGCTCGAAACCGAATTGGTTCTGGCGGAGCGGGGGCTTGGCCGCCGTCGGATTCGCGGGGGTTGGCAGCGTAAAGAAATTGCGCGCATCCAGCACCTGGTTCCGGAAGAACTCCAGCAGAGAGCCGTGGATCTCGTTGGTGCCCGCCTTGGAAACCATGTTGATATGGACCCCCATATAGGAGCCGTATTGAGCCGAGTACGTTCCGGTCTGGACCTCGACCTCTTGCACCGCCTCAACCATAGGCCGCGTCGGTGTCGTGGTAATGAGGTTGTTCATCACGCTAATGCCGTCGAGCGTCATGCTGTTCTGAATCTCGCGCGTCCCGGCGCCGATGAAGTCCTGGCCCGGCGGTGTGCCGGTCGCCGCTGACTTCGGCCCCTGCAAAACGCCAGGCGTGGTGAGCGCCGTCGACATCGGATCGCGAGCTGAGCCCGACAACGGCAGTTCCGAAACGCTTCGGGTCGTGATGACCTCGGAAACAGTCGCATCGTCGGTCTTGATGGCTGTGGCAGTGGCCTGGACAGTCACGGTCTCGACGACGTTTCCGACTTTCATTGCGACATCGGTGCGGACTACCTGATTGATATCCACGTGGATTCCATTCACTCGGAACAACTGAAAGCCCGGACTTTCGACCGTGAGATTGTAGTCGCCGACAGCCACAAACTGCAGGTTGTAAAATCCTTGCTCGTTGGTGACTGCCGAGTATGTGTCGCTCGTGCCCACATTTACCGCGGTCACTTTGGCGTTCGGAATCGATTTGCCCGAAGCATCGGAAACCGTGCCGACCAGCGACGTGGTAGTCGCGAGTTGGGCGTGGAGGGCGGCGGCGATCGAAATCGCCAAAAGAACACTCATCGACAGACGCTTATGCATCCTAGTCCCCCTTTGACAGCAGTTGGATTAGGAATAGGATACTCCACACGGGTGTGGGATAGTGCAACAAAAAATGCTGCGTGCGATCAACCCTGAGAGGCACGTCGCCTGGCGCGCCACCTGGCGGACCCGTACTCGCCGACCCGTACCTCTCCGGACATGCCCTGTTCGGTAACCGATCCGGTGAACACGTACGTGAGCACGTTGCCATCCGCGGGCAAGGTGCTTCGGAGCTTCACCCGATCCCCATCGATCTCGCCCCTGAGGTCGCCTTCGTAGGCCCAGCCGCTGTGCGTACCGGCGACGCGGTTCCCTGTGGAAGTCAGGAAGAGGCGATGACGGGCCGCGCCGACTTCGTACTGGATCTCCACATCCCACTCGCCAGTCACGTTCGTCGAAGGCCCATCAGGCGTCCGCCGCTCCGTCTTCCTGCCCGCCGACGAAAACACCTGGTAGAGCCGGCGCGCGACGATCTCGTATTCGCCGGGTTTGAGTGCTGCCGGACGCAACAGAAAGGTGTGGCCGTCGCCTTCGGCCTGCGTCATGATGCGAGGCTCGCCCTCGAGCAACAGGCGGCCGACTTCGCCCGCCGTGAGTCCGATCTGCGCCGGGTCCCATGAGATGCTAAGCGTCGGGAACGGCCCCCCGCGGACCGGCCCGTTCACTTCCGCGCGAACGCCGGCGACCTTGCTGATGGTCTCGGCAATGTGCCCGTACCAGGATTCCCATGTGCGGAAATCCGCCGCCAGGTCATGGTCCGTACGCCAAGCCTCGACGGCGCGCAGCATCCCGATGACTTCCTCCTTGGTGACCTTCAGCGCGCGGCCGAAGGCGTGGTGCGGGGCGCTATTGGCCCACGCGGCACGAACCAGATCGCGCCGGCCGACCAGGAGCCCGGCACCCTGAGGCCCGCGGATGATCTTGCCGCCACTATAGGCGACTAGGTCCGCGCCCTGTGCGAGATACGGGTTCGGCACGATCAGGTAGTCGGCCGCGGCGTCCACCAGGATGGGAATACCAGCCGGTCGGGCGATGGGGGCGATCTCCTTCAGATCGAGGCTGGCTTTGCCGAAGTGGTTGCCGAGCAGTTCGATCATCGCCGTGTGCGGGCTGATAGCCGCGCGCAGCTCCTGTTGTGTGCCGACTTCGATCACGGTGACACCAAGCGTCCGCACGGCGTGATCGTAGGCGTTGCGGGATTCGCGCGGGATAATGACTTCGTTCTTCAGGCCCGCGAGGTTCGGCAGGCGCTGGATCTTTTCCGGGTCCGTGCCGGTCAGGACTCCAGCAGTAGCGTGGGTAAGCGCCGCCGACGTGCCGGCCGTCACTATGCCCCACTCGACCTGCAGCAGCTCGGCCAGGCGGGCGCCTGCCTTCTCCATCAGCTCGTCCAGGTTTACGTGAAAATGCGCCGCCTGCTCCATGGCGGCGACTACTTCGGGCAGCGTAAGCGAGCCGCCGTTGATGGTGAGCGTGGCCGTGCAATTGATGAATGGCCGGACCCCGATCCGAGTGTAGACATCGGGGGACGGACTGCTGGCCGGCGCGGCGGCGACCGGGCCGCGGCCGGCGATTCCCGCGGCCGCGAGACCGCCGGATTGAAAGAGCCGGCGACGGGTGATGCGCATGGAATCCCTCCGTGAGGTTCATTCTACCTGACACGGAATTCCGCGATATTATGTGGGGCGAATGCGACTCGGCGGGTTGTTTCTGGTTGTCTCATGCGGGTTCTCTCAACCCTACGACCTTCTTTTGCGACACGGGCGGGTCATCGACCCCGCGAACGGCATCGATGCGCGCATGGATGTGGCGGTGAGCAACGGCCGGATTGCTGCGGTTCAGTCGGAGCTTCCGCCGTCCCAGGCTCGAAGAACCTTGGACGTCTCGGGGCTTTATGTCGTCCCGGGACTGGTCGACCTGCACGCTCACGTCTTCGGTTACGAAGGCTCGCTGGCTCCGGACGAGACCGCCCTGCCCGCAGGCACGACCACTATCGTCGATGCCGGGGGCAGCGGCTGGCGTACCTTCGACGAATTTCGGCGAACGGTCATCGCGCATTCGAAGACGCGGGTGCTGGCCTTGCTCAACATCGTCGGCAAGGGCATGGTGGGAGAGCCGTACGAAAGCGATACAGCTGATATGGACCCGGTCAAGACCGCGCAGACGATCCTGCGCAACAAGGATACGATCGTGGGCATCAAGACGGCGCATTTTGCAAAGCCGGGATGGACCGCCATCGATCGCGCCGTGGAGGCAGGCCGCCGGGCGAATGTACCCGTGATGGTGGACGACAAAATCTTCACCAATTCGGGCCGGACCACCAAGGAAGAGCTGCTGGATCATCTGCGGCCCGGGGATATTCATACCCACATGTATAACGACCGGCAGATCGAGCTGATCGACCGCTTCACCGGCAAGGTCGAGCCGTGGATGACGGAGGCGCGGCGGCGCGGCGTGCTGTTCGATGTTGGTCACGGTGGCGGGAGCTTCCTTTGGCCCGTAGCCGAACGGGCCGTCGCGCAAGGATTCGTGCCGGATACCATCAGCACGGATCTCCACAAGGGGTCGCTCAACATCCAACAATCCGATATGCCGAACGTGATGTCGAAGATGATGCTGCTGGGGATGAGTTTCCCCGATGTACTGGTGCGGTCGACAGTGAATCCGGCCAGGGAGATCGGGCGATATCCGGAACTCGGCACGCTTGGCGTCGGGAAGGTTGCGGACGTCGCGGTGCTCGAGGAGCAAACCGGCGTGTTTGCGTTCAAGGATTCCTGGCCGGCCAAGCGGTTGGGAACGAAGCGGCTGGAGTGTGT
>Ga0335080_10001118_pt1 | contig 25776 bp, 19 predicted proteins | sample Lox_Sample_34_FD_206720 | JGI IMG/M metagenome (GOLD analysis project Ga0335080, IMG submission 206720) | Soil microbial communities from Loxahatchee National Wildlife Refuge, Florida, United States - Lox_Sample_3.4 | ecosystem: Environmental > Terrestrial > Soil > Wetlands | place: USA... | reverse complement strand
GGTCATGAGGGATGCTCCTGTCTTGATCGAGGTTGCGAACCCCTCATCTCAAGACAGGACGCCCCGTCGCGCTATCGTGTCGGCTGTGTCGCCCGCCGCGGCCCCTACCGCGCGAGCGGTTTAGTCCGTTGGCACTTTTCGGAAGTGACGCTGGCGCTCGGCGATGTCGGTTCATGGGGTCAAAACGGACATCGCGAACGACTGCGTCCAAGTCTGAGTGTGGTAGAGTCCGATTGTGACGCGGTGGCTTTAGGCTGAACATATTTGCTGACCACGCCATGGGGCTTCCCGTGTTGCGTACGCCTTCCTTGTGTACATGCAGTCGCCACTACCCCGGCGCAGCGGCTGGGCGTACTCTTCGCTCTGCTTCACCCAGCCGTATCAGCCTTCCCCGAAAGGGTTGTCGGGTCGGCCTGCGCATTGTCCTTTTCGAGGATTGCTCAGCGTTCACTCGCGTTACGGCCTGCACACTCGCGCTGTCACCAATTCGTGACACGCTAATCGAAGGCTTCAGCTACTTCGTTGCCTCCATGACTGCTCCGATTGCTTCCGGCTGGAGCGGTTGCCGGGTGTGGCTTGCACCCACTGGAAAGCGCCGCCTTTGCACGGCGCACACCCTGAGCGGACATCAAGCCGCTTGGACCGACGTTCGAATTTGCGTGCGCTCGAATTGCGAGCATGGGGCGGGATTTGCGTGAAGCGGCGCGAATTCACTGGCTTGCACCTGCCGCCCCGCTGGGGCGAATGTCTGCTCCTTTAACTAGCAGCGGATAAGCGGCCGAATTGGCCGACGCAATTGTGGTGACAGTGATGGACGACATTTTAAGCCACCCTTAAGGTCAAGCCTGTCCACAAAAGGTGCCGCGATGCGCCTCGTACCGCGATCTGGCCTGAGACTCCTGACGTGGATCTGGATTGGCGCCATTCTGCCAGTTTGGCCGTCGCACGTATCCGCGCAGCAGCCGCTCGCAAGTCAGTGCCTGAACCCGGCCGATCCCGGCGCGATCGAGGCTTGTGCGAAGCTGATTGATACCGGCAAGGGGAACCTTGCAGAATATCACTACAGCCGCGGCTCGGCGTTGCTTAACAAACGGGACTGCGATGGCGCGCTGGCCGATTTCGACGCGGCGGTGCGGTTGCGACCAGCCGACCAGAGTTATCATGGCGGCCGTGGCCTGGTGTTTTTTTCCTGCAAGAAGGACTTCAAGCAGGCCGCGGCAGCCTTTGGCGATGTGATACGGCTCTCGCCACGAAACGCCGCCGCCTACGATATCCGCGGTACGTCGCGGCGATACCTCGGCGACCTCGACGGTTCGGTGGCGGACGAGACCGCGGCGATCCGGCTCCAGCCCGGCTTCGGGATGTATTACGGAAATCGCGCTATCACCTGGACGGAGAAGGGCGACCCGGCACGCGCGCTGGCCGATTTCAATCGCAATGTCGCGCTGGAGCCCAACGTTGCGGCGATCTTCAACAATCGCGGCCTGTTTCTCCTGCAACGCCAGGAGTGGGACAAGGCGATCGCCGATTTCACCGAAGCCATCCGGCTCGATCCGAAATACGCGAAGCCGTACGCCAACCGTGCAGAGGCTTGGCGGCTGAAGGGTGATCTCGATCGTTCGCTCGCCGACATCGATCAAGCCATCGGCATCGATCCGCGCGATCCCCTGAACTACGCCCGCCGCGCCGACACGCTGCGCTATCGCGGCGACTATCGGCTTGCGCTTGGCGAATACGACCGCGCGCTGGCAATCATGCCGGATTACATCCCGGCTTTCACCGGGCGTGGGCTCACCTACGAACGTCTTGGTGACGTGGCAGCAGCGCTCGCCGAGTTCCGAAAGGCGTTGGCGTCGCAGAGCTATTTGGCCAACCTCGATTATTCCAAATCCTCACTCGAGACCGCCCGGGCACGGATTGCAGCACTCAGTTCCGGCGCGCCGCTCCCGGTAATTCCTCCGGCGCCGAGGCGGGCGGACTCGACGACATCGATCCCGACGCCGAACGTCACGGCGCCCGTCGTCGCGCCCGACGCTGCTCGCGCCACGCAGGCCAGCCAGGGCCGCCGCGTCGCGCTCGTGATCGGCAACTCGGATTATCGCAACACCATCAAGCTTGGCAATCCGCAGAATGACGCCGGGGCGATCGGAGCGTCACTGCGCAATATCGGGTTCGAGAGCGTCACCATTCTTCTGAATCTCACTCGCGATGGTTTGCTGGACGCATTGCGTATCTTTGCCGAAACCGCGCGAACGGCAGACTGGGCCATGATTTATTATGCCGGGCATGGCATCGAAGTGAACGGCGTCGACTATCTCGCGGCGGTCGACGCCAAAATTGCCTCCGAGCACGATGCGCTGGCGCAAGGCGTTGGGCTGGCCGAGGTGACGGCGGCGACGGAAGGCGCACGAAAGCTGAAATTGGTGCTGCTCGACGCCTGTCGCGACAATCCGTTTCTAGTGCAGGCAAAGAAGCCATCGACGTCGACCGTTATTGCCTCTGCCGTCACGACACGCGCCAAAGCGGCTACTCGTTCGCTCGATCAGAGCCTTGGACCGGCCAAGGGATTGTCGCAGGTCAAGCCCGGCAGTGGCACGCTGGTGTTCTTCGCGGCGAGAGAAGGCCAGGCGGCGCTCGATGGCGACGGCGACAATTCGCCGTTTGCCGTTGCGATGCTGCAGCGGATCGCGACGCCGGGGGTCGAGATCAACAAGGTCTTCCGGCTGGTCCGCGATGACGTGATGGAAGCCACAGCGGGCCGGCAGGAGCCGATCGTGTACGGCTCGCTGCCGGGTGGCGAGGATTTTTACTTCGTCGCGGGCAGATGAGGTCGCTAATTGCTCGCGTCAATTACCTTGAACGCTCAGAGCCTGCTGCACGCAATTCTGCATGATCGCCTGATCCGGCTCCATCATGCAGCCCGGAAGCAGGCTGCGGCGCGTCGACAGCTTGTGATCGATCACCGACGCGATATAGCCCTGCGGATCACCAAGATGGTAAGCAATCCCCGACCACTCGACGACATTTCCGTTTGTTCGCGTCTGGCGGATCATCTGTTTGGTGCATTTCCCAAAGTCCATATTGACCTCAGGCTGGCTCTCTTTGGTTGCAAAGAATAGCAGCGGGCGTGTCGCGCAATCCTTTTCCGGTTTCAGGAAGAACGCGAACAATCCGAATTGGTTTGCTCCATCGACGCTGGAAAGGTAGAATTCCTGGACGTTGTTGAAGGTACGAAGGACGCGGCCGTTCAATTCGAGCGTTGCTTTGCCAGTAGACCGATTGAGAAACGTCGCGATTTTTTGATCACCGAAGGTGCCGACGCCCGTCGGAGTTCCGCGTTCACCATAGCCGGCGGCTTCCGCGACAATTGCCTCGATGCAGTCCCCTTGTGGCGCAGCAACAAACAGACATAGCGGCGCTCTGACTTCGCGTCTGACCAGCTTTTCATCTTGAATAAGAGCGATCTGAGCGGTGGCAAGATCGTCGCGATGCGAGACAGCTGACCAGGAAGCCCACCCATCGTGTTTTACGGTTTGCGTGGTGACCAAGCTGTTGCAGGCGCTAAAGTCGGGAAGCACTTCGCTTTTGCCGGGATCGAAAGAGACCGGCACTCGGACGATAAAAAATGTGCCGCAGGCTGAGGTGGTTTTTACGCGGATAACATACAGCAAAGAGGATACTAGATCTTGTGAAGTAGGCTTGCCGATTTCGGTTACGTCATCCTTGGTGGCGATCTCCCGCTCGTCCAGTTCAATCCTCATCCGATGTGTCTCCTGATCGAGGAACGTCGTTAACCGATGCCCCTTGAAGAACGATTCCCCAGCTGGCTTCTCTAGCTTCGCCTCCGCTCCGGTCACGGGACAACTCGCGAGTGAAACCAACAGTATGGCAGCGGCAATGAAGCCAGGGAAAAGCCGATTTCGAACTTTTACCAAACACGCTGCGGGTGATGGGATGTTCATCGTCGTGATTCCTAAAATGATTATTCAAGCTCTTCGGTAATCGATTTGACAAAATTCGATCTGTGACATGTGTCACGCCGCGCGGCGGGTTTCCGTCGAACTTCATCGCCCTGGTCGGCCCTGGAAGCAAACGCGCTATCATTAAGGCGTTCGAAGACGTCTTGCTTAGAACACGGAAAGATCCAGGAGATGATGAAGCATGAAGAAGGTCAGTAAGGAATTCGGCCGAAATCTCCGCTGGGGACGCATGTGACGGCGCGCTCCCGCTTTCCTTTCGCAATCCTGTGACTGAGACGGAGCGCGATGTCCGTTAGTGGCAGATTTTGTTGCAAAAGCCGATTGAGAGAGGCCACGAAGCGTGATTCCGGCTTGAGTCCGCTTTCCGGAGTAAAGCGGAAGTTGGATTTCGGGGCCGTCAGGGCAGCTTTTGACCCATCTGCGACATCGGGGCCTGATCAGCCGCTGAGGCCAGTTGTGTACCATTTCTCCCACGCCGCCCGACCCCAAAGTGGTAGGCTTTAGGCTTCGCACAAGGCGGGTTCTCCGGGGGCACCATGCGACGACGCGAATTCATCGCACTTCTCGGCAGCGCAGCGGCGACAATCGCATGGCCGCTCGTTGCGCGCGCGCAGCAGGCGCAGCGTGGAATGCGACGGGTCGGAATGCTTTGGCCTAGCCTGGAGCAGGTACCCCGTAACGTAAAGAGGCGGTCGGCATTTCTAGATCGACTGCGTGAGTTGGGGTACATCGACGGCAAGACCATCCAAATTCACGAGCGTTACGCCGGAGGCGTATTGGATCGCCTGCCGGGACTTGCTCGCGAACTGGTGGCGCTCAAGGTGGACGTGATCGTCGCGATGGCCGTTGCCGCCAGCGTGGCGGCGCGCGAGGCCACGGCTAGGGTCCCCATTGTCATGGTCCATGCCGGCGACCCCATCGACGCTGGATTGATCGAGAGCCTAGCCCGGCCGGGTGGCAACGTCACCGGAACAACCTCCATGTTGTCCGACCTGGGCGGAAAGCAGGTCGAGATTCTGCATCAAGTGGTGCCGTTGGCGCGCCGCGTCGCATTCCTGTCGAACCCCACCAATGCTGCAACCCCACCGACGGTGCAGAGCGCCGTCGATGCTGCCCAACTGCTCGGACTTGAGCTAGTAGTGGTTGATGTTGTCGCGCGGCAAGACTTCGAACCGGCCTTCGCCCGCATCGAGCAATCGCAGGCAGAAGCGCTGCTGGTTATTGTCGACCCCCTGATCTCCAACAACGGAAAGGCCGTGATCGCCTTTGCGGCGCGACGACGGTTGCCGGCGCTGTACACCATAGGGGACCTCGTGCGGGACGGCGGCCTGATGTCCTACAGTACCAACCTCGACGTGCACTACCCTCGCGCAGCCGACTACGTGGACAAGATCTTGAAGGGCGCCAGCCCCGCAGATCTGCCCGTCGAACAGCCGGTCGGTTTCGAGACGCTGGTGAATTTGAAAACCGCCCGTGCGCTCAATCTGGAATTGCCGCCAATCTTTCTTGCCAGCGCCGACGAGGTGATTGAGTAGGCGTACCGCTTGCCGCGGTGCATGAGTCCGCTTGTGGCACCAAACGAAATGCTGCCGCAGTCGCCTCAAGTCTGTTGTTGGGGGAAGAACGGACCTAGCTCGGATACGGTCCGAGGTCCGAGTGGGACCCGCAGCAGACGTCGTTAGAACTCCGGCAGCCCCAGTTCGCGCCACTAGCGGACATAGACCATGACGGCAACCTAAGGAGCACGTCTCGTGTTATCAGCGTGCGGCGACCTGGCCTACATCGTGGCCACATCTGTGGATGCCATTGTAAAGGCGAGCTTGTAGCAGCCCATTACGGACTTCTCCTGGGCCCCCACAAGGTGAAGAGCGGGTGAAGAAAAGCGATCGGAAACTACGTGTTGCAGCACCTCGGGATCGTAACCAGAGAGCAGAACGATCCAGTCGGCCGCGCCGTCCGACCCTCGGATCTGCTGCTCGGTGGTGGGCGCGCTTGTTTTGGGCGTGTCGGTTATCAATAGATGACCGCCCGTCAGGCCCGGCTTCGACGCTAATTCGCCTAGTCTTTCAATAAGTGTGGTTTCCAGGATCGCTTGCTTTCCCTCCTGAGGGGATAGTCTGATCGTCGTAAGCGAGGTCGCGACGCCGCCCCCGAAGCTCGCTTCAACCCGGCATTGGCTGCGCACCATGTTGAGGTGATGGGGCATCATCTTCGTCGACCAAGGGGTCGGGGCGTTCAGCCGGGCGAGGTAGGCCTTGGACGTCAGGGTTTCGTACTGCTCCAGTTCGTAGAGGACAAAGAACCCTTCAGCATCGAGCGTGCTCGTCCATCGGGATCCGCGCTGGAAGCCGGGGATGCTCATCCGTTCCGGAAAATGTTCGTGCGAGTGCCAATCGCCGAACTCCGAGCGCAGCTCGGGCCGGATGTTCCACCACATGGCGACGGCTGCCTTACCCAAAAGCGACATGTTTACTCCAATGCAATGAAACTCAGCCAACGGCCTTCAACGAGGCGGTTGAAAACCAAGGGACCCCGGCGATCATTATCACCGCCAGCGTCAATACGCCCAAATAACGCCAGACTGGGCATGCCGCCGCGCTCGCAGCCACTCGGCCAATGGCGCAGGCGGGTAGAAGGGCAATTTACCTCTCGATTGGTGGATGGTTCAGGTGGTAGTCGCCGCGGCAACGATTGCCTTCGCTGCACGCAGAGCGCGGGACGCTCGCGCTTCGGCGTCCAATGTCTTCGCCAGTTCGGCTGTGGGGACTTCTATGCTGATCGTGATGTCCCGCGGCATCTCCTTCGCCAGACCCACGAGGTCAATGCCGCCCTCGCCCGGAAACATGCGCTCTTCCCGAGCGGCGCGAATGAGTCCTTCGGTGGTCGAGGGCCGTTCGGCCGGCCCGTCGCACATCTGCCAATAATGTAGCTGCCGCGCGGGAATCCTGCGCAGGTCTTCGAAGCGACCCGACGATCTATCGAAATGCAGCGCGTCGACCAATATACCGGCCGCCGGAGACGAGACCTTTTTCACGATGCGCGCGGCCGTACTCAGGTCCGGCACGCAGGTCCATGGCATGAATTCAAGGTCGGCCGTCAGACCAACGCGCTCCGCTATCTCGCAATATTCGGCGAAACGATCCGTGAAACGCTCTAGGTCCGGATCGTAGGCGGCGACCAATGTGTGCCTCCCGCCGAGCTCACGACCCGCTTCAAGAAAAGCTTCCAAGGAGCCGACGAGGGTCTCCGGCCTGAAGGCGACGACTTCCAGATCGGCGACCCGGACGCCGGTGGCGGCGAGACGGGACTTGGTCTCCTTCAACTGTCCTAAATCATCCATGAGCGGATAGGACGTCCCGCCCGGCGTCGCGGCCAGCAAACGGAATCCTACTTGCTCGAAACCGCAGGCAGCCGCCACTTCGACGAGGTGCGGCGGCGGGAGTTCGAGCGCAGTCAGCGCAGCGAGGGAAAAGGGCGGCATGCTAACACCTGTAAGCAAATTTGAATCATCTGTCAAAACATAAATCATCAGTTGATTCTATTTGTATATGGTGATTAGACATATGCCATACGAAGTCCCGCACGGCGGGATCCGGAGGAATTTCGATGGCTGGAACGATCCTGGTCCTAAACGGACCCAACTTGAACCTGCTCGGCGTGCGAGAGCCTGAGATCTACGGACGCGACACGCTCGAGGACATCAAGATGCGGTGCGTCGAACAGGCGAAGAAGCACGGCCTTGAGGTCGAGTTCCGCCAATCGAATTCGGAGGCGACCCTGATCGATTGGTTGCATGAAGCCCGAGGAACCAAGATCGGAGTTGCGATTAATCCCGCCGGATTTTCATTTCATTCGATCGCGCTGCTTGATGCCCTCAAGATGTTCGACGGACCGAAGGTCGAGGTCCACATCACAAACATCCACAAGCGCGAGCCGATGTATCAGAAATCACTGATGTCACATGGCGTCACCGGCGTGATCGCGGGCCTCGGCGCCACCGGATATGTGCTGGCCGTCGAAGCGCTCGCCGCTCTTGCGAAGGCTGGCAAGGCCTAATTGCTCCTAGTCATCAACAATACGAACTCCGGAGAAGACAATGGTTTTGAACAGAAGGCAATTCGGCGCGACCGCGATCGGATCGATGACGGCACTTTGGGCGGCGCCATCAATCGCGCAGGCCAAAAAAGTCAATCTGAAGGTCGGTGGGCAGTTCGCCGACAGCCACCCATCGTCCAAAGCCATGGAAGAAGCCTGCGCCGACATCCGCAAGCAATCTGACGGACGCCTCGACATCCAGTTCTTCCCGAACGCACAACTCGGTTCCGATGCCGCGATGCTGACGCAGATACGATCGGGGGCCTTGGACATGATGACGGCCTCCGGTATTTCCATGCAGGTCGTCGCGCCGGTCGCCGGCATCAGCGGTATGGCGTTCGCCTTCAGTGATTATGCTCACGTGTGGCAGGCGATGGACGGCGAGCTCGGCGCCAGCATCCGCGAGAGCCTCGATAAGGTGGGTATCTATGCCTTCCCGAAGATCCTCGACAGCGGCTATCGCAACATCACTACCAGCAACCACCCCATCAACTCCGTCGAGGATCTGAAGGGCATGAAGATGCGCGTTCCGCCGAGCCCGGTCTGGGTCTCCCTGTTCACTGCGCTGGGTTCTTCGCCCACCTCGATTACCATCAACGAGCTCTATTCGGCGCTGCAAACCAAGATCGTGGACGGACAGGAGAACCCGCTCACCATCATCGAGTCGGGCAAATACTACGAAGTGCAGAAATACTGCTCGATCACCGAACACATGTGGGATGGTTTGTGGATCATCGCCAATGGCAAGCGTATCAAGTCACTGCCGCCCGAAGACCTCGCACTTATCACAAAGTCGTTCGAGGCGGCGACGCTGAAGCAGCGAACCGATACCGAGCGTCTCAACATTGACCTCGAAGGAAGCCTTAAAGCCAAGGGTCTTGTTTTCAATCGTCCGGACAAGGCGCAGTTCCGGGATGCTTTGGCTAAATCAGGCTTCTATGCGGACTGGAAGCAAAAGTACGGTAACGAGGCTTGGTCGGTTCTGGAGAAATATTCAGGCAAGTTGGCCTAATCCCATCGTGATAACGCAACGGTCGGATCAAGGAACGGTCGGATGCAGCCGGAAAATCTGATCGTTACTCCGCGCAATGGTACACTGCGCAAGCTCGACCGGGCCGTCGGGATCGCGATCGCGGCGCCGACCGCCGCACTCGTCCTGCTCGAGATTCTGGTTCTGCTGGGAGGCGTCGTTTCCCGCTACGCATTCCATCATCCGATCATCTGGACGGACGAACTCGCTTCGACCTTGTTCCTCTGGCTCGCGATGCTGGGCTCCGCCGTCGCCTTGCATCGCGCAGAGCACATGCGCATGACCGCGATGGTCGGCATGCTCTCGCCTCCCGCGCGCTTGGCATTGGACCTGGTGGCGACCGTCGCGGCCCTAACATTCCTGCTGCTCATCCTCCCCTCCGCTTACGATTTCGCGATGGACGAGATCCCGGTGACGACGCCGGCGATGCAGATTTCGGATGTTTGGCGCGCCGCGGCATTGCCGGTCGGCTTCGCCATCATGATCATAATCGGCTTGATCAGGCTGGTCGAGGCTGGCAACTGGCGCAACATCGCCGGGGCCGTCGGCGCCAGCGCGCTCATCGTCGGCGGGCTCTATTTGCTGCAGCCCACCCTGGAAGACCTCGGCAATCTCAATCTTTTGATTTTCTTCGTCGGCATTGTGGCGGCGCTTGTCTTCGCCGGGGTCCCGATCGCGTTCGCCTTTGGGCTTGCCACGTTCGGGTACCAGGCGCTCACAACGGAAACCCCTATCGTGGTCGTCGTGGGGCGGATCGAGGAAGGGATGTCCCATCTGATCCTGCTGTCAGTTCCCCTGTTCGTCTTCCTCGGGCTCCTGATCGAGATGACGGGCATGGCGCGCGCAATGATCAACTTCCTCGCGAGTCTGCTGGCGCATGTGCGCGGCGGCCTCTCCTATGTGCTGATCGGCGCAATGTATCTCGTTTCCGGAATTTCCGGCTCAAAGGCGGCGGACATGGCCGCGATCGCGCCCGCGCTATTCCCCGAAATGAGGGCGAGAGGCTCGAAACCGGGCGAACTGGTTGCCTTGCTTTCGGCGACGGGGGCGCAGACCGAAACGATCCCGCCGAGCCTGGTCCTGATCACGATCGGTTCGGTCACGGGGGTCTCGATCGCGGCCCTCTTCACCGGAGGCCTGTTGCCCGGCTTGGTGGTCGGCGCGATTCTATGCGTGGTAGTCTGGCGCCGCAACCGCGGTGAAGACCTGTCGCACGTGGTGCGCGCGCCCGCGCGCGAGATAGCCCGCACCTTCGTCATCGCCCTGCCCGCGATCGCACTGCCGTTCCTCATCCGCGCCGCAGTCATCGAGGGCGTCGCGACGGCGACAGAGGTGTCGACCATCGGCATCGCCTACTCGGCGGTAGCTGGCCTCTTGATCTACCGGAAGTTTGACTGGAAGCGCATTTACCCCATGCTGGTCGAGACCGCGTCCCTTTCCGGCGCCATCCTGCTCATCATCGGCGCCGCGACAGGCATGGCGTGGTCGTTGACTCAATCCGGTTTCTCGCGCGATCTGGCCAAAGCCATGACCGGACTTCCGGGCGGCGTGCCGACCTTCCTGCTGGTGTCGATCGCCGCGTTCGTGGTGCTCGGCAGCGTTCTCGAGGGAATCCCCGCGATCGTGCTGTTCGGCCCGCTGCTGTTTCCGATCGCCAAACAGGTCGGCGTGCACGAAGTCCACTACGCCATGGTCATTGTCCTGGCCATGGGCGTCGGCCTGTTCGCGCCGCCCTTCGGCGTCGGTTATTATGCGGCCTGTGCCATCAGCAGGGTGCATCCGGACGAAGGATTGAGGCCGATCGCCGGCTACATTGTCGCGCTGGTCGTCGGCCTTCTCGTCGTGGCGTTCGTGCCCTGGATATCAATCGGGTTCTTGTAAGCCTGCGCGAGCGCGAAACGAGACTGCATGCCGTTATCCGACGACCGCCATTGGGACAGCGAGACGGACCTGCTGGTAATCGGCGCCGGGGCCGCCGGCATGACGGCCGCACTCGTCGGCACGCTGGAGGGGCTGCGTGTCGTCCTCTGCGAAAAGTCCGACATGATCGGGGGAACGACGGCGACTTCGGCTGGATCGGTTTGGATCCCGGGAAGCCGCCAAAGCGAAAGGGCAGGAGTACCGGACTCCGTTGCGGCAGCGAAAACATACCTTGCCGGTATGCTAGGCGACGGTGCGTCGGACGAAAGGTTGTCAGCGTATCTGGAGTCGGGCCCGGCCATGCTAGACTATCTCGAACGGCGGACCAGCGTTGTTTTCTCCCCTCCGCCCGTACATCCCGACTACCGAGACCTGCCCGGCGCTGCCGTTGGCGGACGCGTGCTGGGCGTGGTCCCATTTGATGGAAGATTCCTTGGCGCCGATTTCGACCGCGTGCGGCCACCGCGCCGCGAGTTCATGGTTCTCGGCGGCATGATGGTGGGCAAGAACGACATTCCGGCGCTGATCGCGCCCTTTGGATCCTGGGCCAACTTCCGGTATGTTGTCGGCCTAGTCACCAAGCACGTTCAAGATCGGCTCAGGTTCAAGCGCGGAACACGGCTGATCATGGGCAACGCGCTCGTGGCACGGCTACTGCACGATCTTCGACGGTTGGCCGTCGACATCCAATATCGTACCGCCCTGAAGGAGTTGATCAGGAACGGCGACGAGATCGTCGGCGCCATCCTTACGACGCCGACCGGCGAGATTGCCTTGCGAGCGCACAAGGGCGTGGTGCTGGCGACCGGCGGAATCGGCTGGAGCGCTGAACTGCGCGAGAGGTTTCTCCCAGAGAATACCCGCCAATATTCACTCACTCCAGAGTCCAACACCGGCGACGGCATCCTCGCAGGCGAGCGCGCATCCGGTGAGATCGACCGCAGGCTGGATAGTCCAGCGTTATGGATGCCGAGCTCGTTGATGACGCAACCCAACGGTCACGTCTCGGTCTTCCCCCACATCATGCTTGATCGGGCCAAGCCGGGACTGCTGGCGGTCGACACCAGTGGTCGGCGGTTCGTCAACGAGGCCAATTCCTACCACGACTTTGTCCAAGGCATGCTTCGCTCGAACCGTTCGCTGGCCAGCGTGCCGTCGTATCTTGTCTGCGATCGAAGCTTTATCTCCGATTACGGGATCGGGCTTGTCCATCCGGGGACGCGCGACATGCGACGTTTCGTCGGCGCAGGTTATCTGTTCGAGGGCCATACGATTGCGGACCTCGCCACCAAGATTGGCGCCGACAGCGATGCGCTGTCGCAGACGATCGAACGCTACAACCGGTACGCCGAGACGGGTATCGACGAAGAGTTCGGCCGCGGAACAAGCGCTCTCAATCGCTTCAACGGCGACCCGGCGAACAAACCCAACCCCTGCCTGCGCAAGATTGGGCCCGGTCCATACTATGCCGTCGCCGTCTGGCCCGCCGACCTGGCGAGCAGTGCCGGCTTGCGGACCGACTCCCGCGGACGCGTCTTGCAATCGGGCGGCGGACCGCTCAAGGGACTGTATGCGGCCGGTACGGATGCCTCTTCAATCTTCAAGGGGACTTATCCAGGGCCGGGCACGATGATCGGGCCAGCCATGGTCTTCGCCTGGCGGGCGGCGATGGATGCCGCCGGCGTCCTGGACAACTATCCCATACATGGACATTGAACCGTGCGAGTCGTGTCAAACGTGCTAGATTCGCCACGAATGGGAGGCTGAAGGTGCTGACCAAAACTCAGACGACAGAGACTATCGGAGAATCCGCGTATCGCCGGATTCGGTCCGACATCATTTTCGGCGTCCTGGCTCCGGGGCAGAAGCTACGGCTCGAGCGCGTTAGCGAGAGCTACGGCACATCGATCCCTACGCTGCGCGAACTCCTGAATAGGATGTGCGCCGAAGGCCTGATCGTGGCCGAAGGTCAGCGCGGCTTTGAGGTTGCGCCGGTATCGGCGGCGGACTTCAGACAGGTCGCCGAGCTGCGACTCTTGCTCGAAAATCATGCGCTCGAACAGTCCTTCACTGCAGGCGACCTGGATTGGGAAGGCCGTGTCGTTTCGGCCCACCACAAGTTGGGCGTGATGGAAAAGCGCATGCTGGAGGGGCATCGTGAGAACCAAGAACTCTGGAAGCAATGCGACTGGGACTTCCACCATGCGCTAATCTCGGCCTGCGGATCCGACGTGCTTCTTGCGGCGCACGCGGCAGCGTACGACCGCTACCTTCGCTATCAGATGATCGCCGTGGTGTTTCGAGGAGAAATTGCCGCGCGCGAGCATCAAGCGCTGCTTGAGACCGCGCTGGTCCGCGACTGGAAGCGGGCGCAAACGATCATGGTGTCGCATATCCGCGGATGCGTGGAACACGCTCTGAAGGAAGACAACGTCGGCGTCTTCGGAAGTTCTGTGGAGCCGCAGCAATACGCGACTGCGAAAAGTAGATCGGATACACCGCCTGATCGTAAGTCTAAAGCGCCGCCCGCCAAGGCGGCGACCTCGAGGACCAGCAAAGCTCGAGCCTGATCCTTCATAAATGCCTTGCCTAAGCTACTGACCATGTCCGTTGTTCGGGGTAAAGCTGAAGTGGTGTTTCGATGCGGTCAGGACCGTTGTGGACCCAGAGCGGACCTTGCCTTGGTCTGTATTTCGAGGCTGGACTGGACGTCAGTTATCGTTCGCTGCCCGAATACGAAGTGCTAGGCTGATCTAGAGTGCACAGCGTCCCTCAGGTGGGCACATGCGTCGGCGCGAGTTCATTACACTTCTCTGCGGTGTGGCGGCGACAACCCCATGGTCAATCGCCGTCCATGCACAACAGTCGAGTGGAATGCGGCGCATCCTTGTGCTCTTGAGTGGTAACGCGGACGACCAGGGAGCCAAAACCGCGATCGCGGCGTTCCTGCAAGGGCTGCAGCAACGAGGCTGGACCGACGGCCAGAACTTGCGCATCGAACTTCGCCTTGGCGCGGGCTATGCCGACAACATGCGTAAACATTTAGCGGAATTGGCCACATTCGCACCGGACCTCATCGTGGCTGTTGGCAGCTCGGCCGTGGGCCAGGTGTTACAGGCGACCCGCACCGTGCCGATCGTGTTTGTGTTCGCCCCCGACCCAGTTGGCTCCGGCTTCGTTAACAGTCTGTCGCGGCCGGGCGGGAACGCCACCGGCTTCATGGCGTTTGAATATAGTTTGAGCGCGAAATGGCCGGAGTTGCTCAAGCAGATCGTACCGGGCATGAAGCGAGCGGCAGTCCTGTGGGATCCCAGCATACCCGCCGGTATTGGCCAGTTCGCGGTCATCCAGTCCGTGGCGCCGTCGCTCGGGGTGGAGGTAAACCCCGTCAATTTGAACGACGTCGAGCAGGGTATCGCGGCCTTCGCACGCTCTGGCAGTGGCGGCCTGATCGTAACCGCGAGCGGTTTGGCGGTGGCTCAGCGCGATTTGATCGTTGCGCTTGCGGCCCAGCACAAGCTGCCTGCGGTCTACATCTTCCGCTCGTTTGTCGCTGCCGGCGGCTTGATCTCCTATGGGGCTGATTTCGCCGACCAGTTCCGGCAGGCTGCCGGCTACGTCGATCGCATTCTCAAAGGCGAGAAGCCGGCCGAACTGCCAGTGCAGGCGCCGACCAAATATGACCTAGCGATCAACCTCAAGACCGCGAAAGCTCTCGGCCTTGAAATGCCGGCGACTCTGCTCGCCCGCGCAGACGAAGTGATCGAATGACGATCCTGTTTTTTTGCGGTGCATGAGTCTCTTTCTGGGCCCTTTCGGAAGTCGCGCGAAGTGCGAGTTGAGAAGAGCGGACTTGCACCAAGAGCCGGGGGATAGGGCCAGGCAGGCGAGGTCTCCTTCGGGTCAAGCGCGACCGGTCCGGCCGGTCCTACCCGTCCATTGATTTCCGCTTTGCCCCGAAAGCAACCAACCTCGCGCGGCACTGCAATCTGCCGCAAGGAGCCATTATCGGAAGTCGGCCGCACCCGACTCAGTCGGTCGGCTCCGCTTTAAATTGAAAAGGACTGACCGAAACGGATACATTCCCAGCCGGCGTTTGTTCTACCTTAAAGTCCACTTGTTTTTGCGCTGTCGCATCCTCCACCGTCGCAGACAATAACCCACTGCAAGTCACTGCTCGCCTGTCTTTGCTCATTAAATTCGTGCTTATTGTCCCCAATTCGTATGCCGCACCTCGTCTCGCCGTTTCCCAGATTGCTAATTTTTCAGCTTCTGTGCTCGCCTTGTTTACTCTTGCCTCAACCACGCTCGAATTCTTGGCAGCGTAATTGACAAGCGCATTATTGTTATCATCCGCAATTATCTTAACCACTGAATTGCGAAACTCCAAAGAATCACACTCAAGCTCCGTCCCTCCACAACCGCTCAATGAAAGCAGAATAGAGAAATACCCTAAAACTAAGAACTGCGCTTTCCCAAACGTCTTCATCAAATTGCAGACATTGCCCGGCTTTCCAGCGTTGCCAAAAACGGGGCGGGACCCGCAGAGAACACGGCGGCAGGCCCATCACCGGTCTTTGCGCGTTCTGATTGTCTCCATCTGGCTTCGCTGATTTCGGAGAGACCTTCGCCTAGAGGTTTCGGCATTGGCTTGCGAGCTGGCGGACTGTGGCGGACGGCCCGACCGATTCGGCTTCTTGGAAGGCGACGATCCAGGATCGCGTCGTCGGGTCGCGGGCCGCTTACCGGCTGCATTTCCATTGGCGTTGAGGTCCGCTTCTTTGGCACGGGCTCCTCCCCCCAATTGCATAACCCCAAGGCGCGTTCGATTGAAATATCAGCCTCTCGTCCGAGGCGGTGATATTCGGCCGCGTGGGCTCTGAACTGTTGGTTGGCATGATCGCTCCTTCGCCTAGGCGGGAGCGCAACACTCTCAGTCACCGATATTGCCCAGAGAGGGACGGTGATGATTCAGTGTGCGACCTTCAACGCGAATAAAGCAAGTTAATTCCGCACAGCAAACATAGGCGGCGTCCGGCCGCCCCCTCAAGCCAGCCCTAGCCGCAGCGTATGCAGGGGGGGCTGAGGATAGCGTGCATTGCTCCTTAGCGCAGAACGGCGGCGAGCTACAGCGCGTCGTGGGTGTGAAAAGGCCACCAGCTCTGTGGCTGTTCCTGGCGCGTATTCGTGCCCTGCTTCATACGGTCGCCGTTGCAGGCGGCCAGCAGCAGTACGAGAGCGATGATTGCGACAACGCGCATTGGCTGCCCTTCTCATCCACAACGATGAAAAGCTTACGCTTCAATGCTGACGGGCGCCTTACGCACAGCGCGAAAGCCGGCCGCGAGGGCTTGGCCAGCTATTGCTTTTGACCGGGTGGAATTGCAGCTCCAGCCTGCTCGGGTAGCGCGGGCGAGGTGGAGTCGGAACCTCTAAGTCCTGCCGCGTCCGTGCAGTCTCCTGCCCAAAGCTTCGTCCCCTTGACCGTTCCAACGAGCTTGCAGCCCGTAGGAGCCTGAGGCTTTGCGTGCGCTGGCGGCTTGCCCGCCGCGTTCGGCTGCGCGCTCTGAGCAAATGCACTCGCGGCAAAGAGAAGAGCGGCTAATGCGACAAGCGCCTTCATGTTCATTTCCCTTCGCCTTTAGCGCCTTTAACCCGATCTCGACCAGGCGGCGGACTAGCCACGGCGACTGTGTTTAGCGACGACCGCTTTCTGAGTGGTGCGGAAGGCCTTCTCTGGCTGAGTTTTTCTCAGTTTGACCAAGACGGACACCGATCCGATTTAATCTATTGATACAATAAATTCGACAGGGTCGTCGGCCGTCGCCGATGCAGGAAGAGCGGCGCCACCGATCTGCAAGTCGCGCCAGCGTAGCAAGCCATCGACACCGTAGAGAGCCAGAACAATGCGTCTCTTCGATCTCTCGACCCGAACCTCCATGAAACTCTGGAAGAAGGGTGCGTGGTTGAAATCGAAAAGTCCGGACAGTGCCTCGACGCTGAACGGCCATGCGTTGAACCACTTTATCCATTGCCAAAACGGCTGCTTCCAGATCGGCATTTCCGCGCCCATCTTGGCCCGAAGGCGGTCAGTCCTTGGATAGAACGCCCAGTCGGTTACCGGTGGCTTCTCGGGAAAATCAAGCGCCGTGCCGATGCTGAGATAAGCGCCGCCTCCGCCGTTCACGAAGTGATGCATCACTCGGGCATTGTCAGCGCTGCCCATTCGTTCCTTGTAATATTCGAAATCGTGCGTGTCGCCGGCCATGGCAATCCGCACGTTGTGCTTTGCTAGCAATTGATAGAGTGCCGCAAAGTTGTCGGTAGATTCGGAAACGTTGCCGCCTTCGGCAGTTGGAGGAATGTCGTAGCCGCCGGCGATGCGCGGGTGTCCGACAATCGCCATGACAAACTTGCCTTGGCTTCGCTGGAGCGCCCGCTCAATCCAGGCCCATTGCCGCTCGTCCACGGTCCGCAGGATACCGGTATCGATCGCCAGAAGAGCGAATCCGTCAGTCTGCAGCTCGAAAAACACGGCTCGCTGTTTGGCCACATCGACCGCGTAGAGCTGGCGGAGACGGGCAGCCTCGGCAAGGAGCCCCTCGATTCGTTGGTCGTTGGTCGATGTCAATCCACGATCGGCATCGACGCGGGCTTGCAGTGCTGCTCGTGCCGCCTTGGGTTCAAGAAAATTCGCGTTGAATCCTTCGAGCGCATCGAACCAGTCATGATTGCCTGGAATTGCGTAGATCGGTTTCGCGAACCCCTGAAACGGAAGATAGAAATTTGCTTCGTAATCATGCATCGACCCCGCCGGATAGATGACATCCGAAGATACGACAAGGAATTTCACATCTTCGCGTAATCCAAGCTTTAGATAGCTCGATATGAGCGAATATTGTGAAGCATCACCTTCTCCGGGATCGCCGATAACAAGAAAACTGAAATCCCCGCTGCCGTCGACGCCCTCGGGTTCGATACGAAAGAGCTCGTCGCCACCGCCGTAGGTCCTGACTACTGCGTCGATCATGCCGACGCGCCAGGGATCGACGCGAAGCTCCGTCAGCTTTTGATAGACGCCGGTGGACCAGCTTTCCGTGTTGAAGTACCAGCTGAAGCCCCAGATCGGATTGAACGCAACGAAGAAGGCGGTCACGGGCAAGCCGAGGTGCAAAAGCAGCATGAGCGCCGATGCCAGCGAGCCGCGCGCCCGGCGCAGCCGCACCGTGAAACGAAAGCGGCTAGTCAGCCACTTGGTGATCACCCAACCCGCCGCGCGATTGACCGGCGCGGCGTCCGATGTCCTGCCCAACTGAAGCGACCACGCCAATCGTTCGAGCGGCCTTGTCAGTCGTCGCCACAGAAGACGGCAGGGGAGGACAATTGCTGTCGCAAACACCAGCGTCATCAGAATATCGCCCGCGGTGGCGACGACAGGCGAGACAATGCCAAGGACGGTATCGGAAGTCGGCATCCGGCCGACATGGATCGCGAGGAATACGCCAACCAACGTCAAAATCCACAGAAGGTCGTTGCCACTGACAGATGACGCCGCGCTATCGATCTCGGCGGACAGCCGGGCGAAGGCGGCGTTCGGGCCAACGCCAAGTCCCGGATCCGGATGGGCGTTTGGATCGCTACCAGCTGCAGCGCTGACTGTCGTTTCGATTGGGGCGAGCAGCAAGCGCCAACCCGCCGCCAGAATAAAGATGCCGACGATGATGCCGACGGCCCGTTCGGCGCCCACCAAATGAATTAGATACCAAAGCAGCGCCGCACATCCGAAATCGACCAGCCCATTAACGACGACTGGAAACCGTGCCGACGATGAGTTGCGCGTGACTGCGATGATTTTGCTAACGCCATCGAACATGAGGATAGCAAAAAGCAGGATCACCAGTCCGTTGAGAACGAGACTGGAACTCAATAGCAGCATGTTTCCGGCGAGCATTGCCAGCACACTCGGCACATAGGCACTGATCTCGGCGCGCCGCGTCGATCTAAAAGCTGCGTAGGCTTCGGTTGCGCTCAGCGCCAGCAATGGGAGACCCAATAGCGCGAGCGACCATTGGCCAACAACCAATGGCGCAGAGAACGCGAGCGCTCCCAATACCATTAGCAAGACGCCCGCGGTACGCTGCTTCAAGGCTTTGGGATACAGCCGCACAGACCAAGCCCTCACAGACGGAAAACGAACACAAGTCAAACTTAGCGGACTAGGGCGGGGTAGTGAATCCCCGATGTGCTATTTCCGAGTGAACCTAGGATAGGGCCGACCTTATCCCTTCGCCTGCTCCGGGACAGACATCGCGACCTCGTGTTTTCGCCCTTTAATTCCATGATCTTCACGCTCGATACCCGGCGAGCGCAGGTTCTCTATTTTAGTTCCGTTGCAATTTCGCCAGCCGACTCGACCGGCACCCCGTAGTAGTCGGCTCCGGCCGATCTGAACTTCTTGGCCAGCTCACCCGCCTGGCCAAAGGCCTTCACCGTATCCTCGGCCGAGAGTGCCACGGTCGTAGTTATGTCTGACAGGCTTCCGCCAGCTGCCGCGGCAAGTACAGCCGCAACCAGGGTACGCTCGTCGGGTGCCTCGGCTACTATCAGCCAATCGTAACGTCCCAGCGTGAGATACCAACCGATTAGACGACCGCCAGCAGCCGCGAGCATTTCGGCAATTGCTTCGGAACGGTTTTCCGGCTTCGCGGTCATCGCGCGGATCGCGGCCGCAGTGTAACGTCCTTGCGAAATGTAGATCGTCATGTTGCTCTCCTGTCCAACTCTGTCCCGGCCCCTATCGCATTGTGACAGACCGAGCGCAGTCATAATAGTTCCGATGCCTCCACATAGTTCGGATGCCTCCACGATAGCGAGCGAGCGGCAAGTTCGTCGGGGTGGATCGGTTTAGAACCTCAGCCGCCGGGCATCATTCTAGTGGCGACGCAAGTCACTCCTCTGAAGGTTGGGGCTGACCGGAAATCGGTGTTGCTCCGCTGAAGATTCAAAGGACGTGGACTCTCCAGGGGAGCTGCGGGGGAGCAGCAGCCAGTTCTAACGTATTCAGTAATGGTTGGATGGGTGCCAACGGTCTGACTTGGCCTCACCGTTCCGCCCACGCTGCTCGCCCCCGGCGACGAGGTCATCGAGTAGCTCGCCTTTCGGGCCAACGACAATGTCGCCTGTTGGCACATAACGTCAGTTGGCGCAGTGTAGCGCCATGTCCGTTGTTCGGGGTAGACCGGAAGTGGCCAGCATTGGCAACTTTGAGACGTGCCAACGGACACTCGGAATGTCTGTTTATCGGGGTAGACCGGAAGTGGTCGGTGGGGCGTCAAAACGGCGCTAATGACCCAGGCCGTGTGGAAACGTTTTTCATACCCCAATAACTGCAAGTAACTGGGCGTGATGGACCCCAAGACACCGGCGCCTCCGCCACGGCCGATTGCCACCCCGACGCGTGAGCCCGTGCCGACGCTTTCGTCGCAGCAAACCAGAGAGCGGGCGCAGGCCCCAGTGCAGTTGCAGCCCGAAGAACAGTAGTTGTCATCGACGCCGTGGCCGCAATGGACTATTGTTCAAGTTTCTCGACCGCGTGAAGCTTGGGGACCGCAATGGGCCTCTTTCGAAGAAAGGTGCCAAGAGGGCGACGCGCCGAAACAGTCAAATCGCGGCGGCCAGCAATGCACAAACCGGTTCTTGCAGCGTGCGTTTTGATAGCGGCAGCTACGCAGTATCCTTTTCGTCGTACTGTCATAGGCCAATTATGACCTCGTACCAACCCAACTCCCACAAAGACACACGGACGCAATTCGAGCAAATTGTCCTGCTGCTCCAGGGAGGCGGAGCACTCGGCTCGTACCAGGCTGGTGTATATCAGGCCCTCTGAGGCGGACCTTCATCCGCATTGGGTCGCGGGAATCTCAATCGGCGCGATCAATGCAGCAATCATCGCCGGCAATGCCCCTGACAAGCGCGTAAATCGACTTCGCGAATTCTGGGAGACCGTCAGCGCGTCGCCTTTAGGCATCCCCTATTTCAAATCCATTGAACTTCAAAATGCGTTTGTTCATCACCTTGTCAATCAGGGAAGAGCCGTGAACGTCCTCCTGTTTGGCGCTCCGAATTTTTTTACTCCGCGTGTGCCGCCTGCGACGCTGTGGCCCGCGGGTACCCCGGACAAGGCCAGCTACTATGATACTTCGCCTCTAAAGGCTACCCTCGAGCGTCTGGTGGATTTCGACCGGATCAATGCCGGACACATGCGTTTCAGTGTGGGCGCCGTGAGCGTCTCTACTGGAAACTTTTCCTATTTCGACACCACCACCCATCGCATAAGACCCGAGCATGTCATAGCCAGCGGCTCGCTGCCCCCTGGCTTTCCCGCCACCGGAGTCGACGGGGACTACTATTGGGACGGGGGACTTGTCTCCAACACTCCGCTGCAATGGGTGCTCAACAGCCGACCGCGGAAGGACACGCTCGCGTTCCAAATTGACCTTTGGAGCGCCCGCGGGGCTTTACCGAAGGATCTGACCGAGGTCGAAGTGCGACACAAGGAAATCGTGTATTCGAGCCGGACTCGGGCAGCAACCGATCAATACAGGGCGGCACAGAAGCTTCGTATCGCAATCGCCAAGCTGATGAAGCAGCTTCCCGATGAACTTCGGAATCGTGAGGATGCAAGAATACTGCTGCAGGAAGCGGACGAGAAGGTTTGCAACATCGTCCACCTCATTTATCGCGCCAGAAGCTATGAAGGTATCGCCAAGGATTTCGAATTTTCCCGACGAACGATGGAAGAGCACTGGGGGAGCGGTTACGACAATGCCCGCCGCACGCTCGCGGAACCGGAAGTGATGCGCCTTCCGGATCCGACCGAAGGAGTTCGAACTTTCGATGTTTGCAAAGACAATTCCGAATAGGGGCGATGGAAAGCCCTCATCGTCATCAGGGGCGGATCGACCGCGGGCCGAGCCACGCTGACCGAACAGGCGATCCCGGCCATCACCGAAGGAGTCTGTGATGAAACGGGTTCCTAATTCGATGTCGATTTCTTGGTGCTCAGAACGGCCTTGCACCCGCCGTACTGCTCGCCGCCGCCTCGTTCGGCGTCGTGTTCACCGACCTAATCTGGAGGCCGGCGATTCCAGCGGCGTGATTGCTCTCGCGGTCGCACAGATCGGCGTGCACCCGGTCCTCTTGCTTCACCTCACAACGGCGCCAGACAACACCAACAATGCGCTGGCGCTTGCCTTCGGCGTGCTGATTGTGACGCTGATTATCACTGGCTCGCTCTGGATCGTGGCCCATCTCAACCACAACATGCTGCCAATGCATCAAATGATGCAGATGCAGCGGTGAGGCTAGAGAGGATTAACCGATGAGATTTTGGCTTCGCGCTCTCTTTAGTGCAATCGTTGTCGTCGGCATTGCCTTAGGCGGTCTCTCCTATGCTTATTGGGACCAAACGGTTCAGATCGGGTCGACGGCGATAAATTATGTACGCTATTGGTCGGCTCCCGCCGGGACCCTTGAAACGGAAGTCGCCCCGACCGGAGCGGCGGCGCAGCCATCAACCTCGACGGCTTCGGCAGCGCCGCAGGCTGCTCCTGGCGGAACTGAGGGAGACTGGCCAAGCTACAACAAGACGCTCACCTCGAACCGTTTCTCGCAGTTAAGTCAGATCAACAGAACAAACGCTGAGAAGCTCAAAGTTCTCTGCACTTATGATACCAGGCAATATACCAGCTTCAATTCCGGGTTGTTGGAGGTGAACGGCGCGCTGATCTTCGTGACCGCGTTCGACATCTTCTCCATCGATCCTTCGACATGCCGCGAGAACTGGCGCACGCATGAGGACTACGTTCCGGCTACGCCCCAGGAGGTCAATCGCGGCGCGGCGTATCTAGATGGCATGCTTTTCCGCGGCACCCAAGACGCCCGTGTCCTCGCCTACGATTTCAAGACGGGCAAACGCATCTGGGAAACCGCGATCGGGGACCCGAAGAAGGGCGAGAGCGCCCCGGCGGCTCCGATCGCCTGGAACGGTTTGGTTTTCATCGGCAACGCAGGAGGCGACATCAAGGGAGTGAAGGGGCGCATGTATGCGCTTGACGCCAAAACCGGCAAGATCATGTGGGAGTTCTACCTCGTTCCGAAGGCTGAAGGCGATCCGACGCGCGGACCGCTCGGTGCTTCACCCCTCAATGCGTCGACTTGGGGCAACTCGCTGCAAGGCGTGCCGATAACCGGCGGCGCAACCTGGACTTCATACACCTTGGACCCGGATACCGGCTTGTTGTATGTACCGGGCGGGAACCCCGCACCCGATTTTGCAACCGACGTGCGTGAAGGGTCGAACCTTTATTCCGGCTCGGTGGTCGTCCTCGAGGCGATGACCGGGGCTTACAAGAACCACTTCAAGATCGTTCCGAAAGACTGGCACGATTGGGACGTTTCTGGCGCTCCAGCCATTATCAAGACCGCAGGCGGCAAGAAGGTTCTGTCGGTCGCCCCGAAGGACGGCCACCTTTACGGCTTCGATCTCGACACCAATGCCTTGCTCTACAGGCTGCCGGTCACCCGGATGGAGAACGAGGACGCGCCGTTCGTGGTCGGCAAGCCCGTCCACTTCTGTCCTGGCTCGACTGGCGGCGCCGAGTGGAACGGTCCCGCTTACGATCCCCAGTTGAACCTCGTGTTCATCGGCGAGGTCGAATGGTGCACCACCGTTACGCTTATGCCGGCCGAGAAAATCGCCGCGGTCGGGCCCGGCAAACCGTGGTCCGGCGAAGCATCGATCAACCCGTTCTACACGTGGGGTAAGTCGGACCCGGCTTTCGACTGGGCAGGTTGGACCTACGCCGTTGACGCCGACACTGGCACTTGGAGATGGAGAGCAAAGACGAATTATCCCATTCAAAGCGGCATGACGCCGACGGCGGGCGGCATCGTTTTCTTTGGGGACATGGGCGGAAATTTCTACGTGCTTGACACAGCAAACGGGCGCAAATTGTGGGGCCAAAAAATCGGCGGCGCGATTGGCGGCGGCGTCGTTACCTATTCAGTCAATGGGACACAAAAGATCGCCGTTGCAAAAGGTCTCACAGAAATTCTGTGGCCAACCGAAATCACAACTGCCAAGGTATCAATACTTGGATTGGAGTAAGAATGACCGAGCAGGAGCTGGTCATCGCTGCTACTCCCGGGCTCAGCCACATAGTATGCAACTCTTGGATGCGAGCGACTTTCGGCACCAGCCCGGGAGATTGCACCATGACGTCCGAAGTTGAGTGAAGAACGGACTTGGCGCAAACGTCCAAACGTCCCAAAACCGACGCGAATGATGTGGTGGACGACGCCCGCTCCCGGCATCGAACTTGCCAAAAGGGTCTCGTTAAACAACGAATCACCGGAGAGGGTCGTCCATATACCATCGGCGTTGATCTCGCCAAGAACGTGTTCCAAGTGCACGGCGTGGATAATGCGGGCAAAGGTGTTCTCGAGGACATAGAAAGAAATTGGGGGTCTCCGCATTCGTTAAGCATTGAGATGCGAACGGCAGGCGCGGGTGAGGACCCACTGAGGGCGGAGCGCATAGCAGCGTATTTTCGAGCCTCCGCAAGCCCAGGAGCGGCGGCTGCGATCATGAGAATGAACCGGGACATCGACGTTCGACATATTCTATCCGCCACCCATGTGCCGACACTAGTGATACATCGAACTGGCGATCCCGTAATTGAAGTGGGGCATGGCCGTTATCTGGCGCAACACATTACCGGCGCAAAGCTGATCAAATTTGATGAGGCACTTCACATGCCTTGGTTGGGCAATCGCGATGCGATTCTCGATGCGGTGGAACAGTTCCTCACAGGAGGCCAACGAGTTCAAGAGCCGGATCGTCTGCTTGCTACCGTACTGTTTGCAGACATTGTTGGATCGACCGAGCATGTTGCTGCTATGGGCGACAATCCATGGCGCGAATTGCTGAAGGAATTTTACGCTCAAGTCCGGGAAGTTCTGGAGCGCTACCGAGGACGCGAGATTAATACGGCTGGCGACGGGTTTCTTGCCACATTTGATGGCCCAGCCCGGGCGATCCGGTGTGCAAACGCACTCGGCGGTGCTCTCCGACCCCTCGGACTCAAGGTCCGGTGTGGCATCCATACTGGCGAATGCGAGTTCGTGGGTCGCGATCTTGCCGGCATCGCCGTTCATATCGGGGCGCGAGTGGCCAATCTCGCGACGCCCGGCGAGTGCTCGTCTCGCAGACCGTCCGCGATCTTGTTGCGGGCTCAGGCTTGGCGTTCGAGGATCGGGGATCGCATAGATTAAAAGGGGTACCAGACGAGTGGCGTCTATTCCGGGCTGTTGTGCACTAAGTATCTCAGCCGTCTATGTCGCAGTTGGGTCATGTGTGGACGACGCCCGCATTGCAAGAAGAATCTGACGTTCGGCTCGCGGTCGGGTGCAAGTCATGTGTCCGGCCTGTTTGCGCGGCACCATGACCGCTGGCCCTGATGTAGTCCGCAGATCGGGTCCCAATCAATCGCACGGGCTTTGTCGCCCATGACCCAGAAGCGGGTTGCCCCAATCGACGGCTCGACCGTTTCGCATCACGCCATCATCACCCTCGCAATTTGATGTCTCGCTGCGCCGTTGCCTCACACTGCCATTGCCAAGCCTCTTCAGGCGGCTGCAGCAAGCTCCGGCGCTCGATAGTGTCCTCCTTTGGCCATGATCGCCCAAGCG
>Ga0335080_10001114_pt1 | contig 25821 bp, 23 predicted proteins | sample Lox_Sample_34_FD_206720 | JGI IMG/M metagenome (GOLD analysis project Ga0335080, IMG submission 206720) | Soil microbial communities from Loxahatchee National Wildlife Refuge, Florida, United States - Lox_Sample_3.4 | ecosystem: Environmental > Terrestrial > Soil > Wetlands | place: USA... | reverse complement strand
AGACGAGCGTTACGGTGAAGCCCCATCCGGGATCCTCCTTCGACTGCGAGTCCTGGCAGACCCACAGCCTCGAAGGAGGCCCGGATGACCTACTCAGCCGTCCACAACCTGTCGAGGCACGTCACCTAGCCGCCCAGTCCGCGGATCCCCTTGCCCGCGAGCCAGACGGCGAGCACCAGGCAGATCAGCGCGAGCGCGGACTCCTGGTTGCGGGCGATCCAGTCGCGGATCCGGCCCAGGCCGACGTTCGCCCGCTTCGGCACGACGTAGGCGTAGAGGATCAGCGCTCCCTGTACCGACGCCGTGATCAGCGAGAAGACGGCGAAGACGGTGACCGCGGTGCTGTACGAGACGTTGGCGCGGAGGACGTCGACGGCCGCGGCGACGACGAGTGCCGTGTTGATCCAGAACGCGCCGATCAGGAACGCCCAGATCGGCTTCATCTGCCCGATCTTGACCATCCAGCCCGGCTGCTTCGGCTGCTTCCCGGTGCGGCCGGGCCGGCGCGACCAGAAGCGGCCGGCCGCGAGGAGGAGGAGCACGCCGAGCGCCACCTGGATCACGGAGGCCGCGGTCGTCGGCGTGCTCGAGCTGGAGAAGTCGTAGCCGTCGAAGAAGAAGATGATCACCAGGCCGACGCCGAGGGTCGAGAGCGTCCAGCCGACGAGCCAGGCGATCGCGTTCGAAGGCCGGTCGGAGGCGAGCATCAGGATCACGGCGACGATCGCCCACGGCGACAGAGCGCAGACGATCGCGAGCGGGAGGAGCTGCAGGAAGAGGTCGCCGATCGGGCGAGTATCTAGAAAAGCGCGCTAGTTTCCTACGACCTGGACGATCCACCGCCGGTCGCGCTCGCGGTCGAGCTCGAGGAAGAGCACGCGCTGCCAGGTGCCGAGGCAGAGCTCGCCGTCGCGCACGGGCACCGACTCCCCGGCGGTGCCGAGCAGCATCGCCATGCAGTGCGAGTGCCCGTTGCCGACGTCCATGTCCTCCGGGCAGATGTTCTCGGTGCGCCGGTCCCAGTCGTCGTGTGCGTAGTAGGTCTCGGTCGGGACGAGGCGCCGGAGCAGCTCGGCGAAGTCGTCGAGGAAGCCGGCCTCGAACTCGTTCACCCGGACGCAGCACGTCGTGTGGGGCGAGTAGACGCACGCGATCCCGTGGCTGATGCCGCTCTCGCGCACGACCTCGCTCACCTCGTCGGTGATGTCGCTGACCGAGAGGCCGCCGCTCGTTCGAAGCTGTGTCTCGTGCTGGAAGACCTTCACCGCCGGCCACCCCCTCGTCGGGATCCAATCCGCGTATTGTGCGGAATTCCGGCGTCCGGGTGAAGGGCCGGTCAGCTGCCGGCCGGCGCGGCCGCCGTCGAGTCCCGCGCGACGAGCCTCGTCGCGAGCTCGATGCGGAGGGTCTCGACGCTCTGATTCTCGAGCAGCCGCAGAAGCAGGCTCACCGCCATCCGGCCCATCTCGGCGAGAGGCTGGCGCACGGTCGTGAGCGCGGGGGAGACGATCGCGGAGTGCTCGGAGTCGTCGAAGCCGACGACCGACAGGTCCTCGGGCACCCGCAGCCCGCGGGCCCGGGCCGCCTGGAGCACGCCGATCGCGAGGTTGTCGTTGAAGGCGAAGATCGCGGTCGGCGGGTCGGCGAGGTCGAGGATCGGCCCCGCGGCCGCCTCGCCTCCCTCGATCGCGAAGCTCGACGGGATGATCAGCTTCGAGTCGGGCAGGACACCGGCTGCGGCCATCGCGGCGCGGAAGCCGTCGAGCCGCTCGCTGCTCGCCATCCATGCCGGCGGGCCCGTGATCGCGGCGATCCGGCGATGGCCCAGCGAGAGCAGGTGCTCGGTCGCGGCGCGTGCGCCGGTCGCGTGGCCGGCCGAGACCGCCGGGATCCCGTCGTCGAGCGGGATCCGCGGGTCGACGACGACGAACGGCAGGCCCTGGCGCTTGAGCGCCTTCAGCTCCTTGTTGGACTCCTCCGGGAGTGTCAGCACCGCGCCGTCGGTGGTGCCGTGCATCAGCCGGTCGAGCAGCGTCACCTCGCGCTCGTGCTGGTGGAGCGTGGGGCAGAGCACGATCCGCATGTCCTGCTCGTACAGCGCCTCGGCGATCCCCGAGAGGATCACGGAGAAGTAGGCGGCCTCGACGATCGGTACCGTCACGCCCACGAGGCCCGTGCGGCCGCCCGAGAGGGCCCGCGCGTTCCGGTTCGTCGCGAAGTCGAACTCCTGGACTGCCTTCATCACCGCCTCGCGGGTCTTGGGCGCGACGTCGCGCCGGCCGTTGAGGACGCGTGAGACCGTCGCGATCGAGACGCCTGCCGCGCTGGCCACGTCGCGGATCGTCGCCCGGGGCTTGCCACCGTTGCCGTCGGTCGCTGCCATCGTCGCGGTATTTAAGCACAAAATCCCGTAACCGTTTACGGCAACTAGGGCATTCTACTGATGCGAGGATGCGCGAAATACTGGCACTATCGAGGTTAAGATGGCTTGAAATGTGTGAAACAATCTGGTAACCGTTCCCGGAACAAACAAACCGGGAGGCTCAGAGTCTAAGAGGAATGCGGTCATTGGCCCGCCGGGCGCCGACGCAGGCGCCACACCTGAATCAGGTCTATGCCGACCCTCCGCTCGCCCGAAGGCGACGGAGACAGAAAGGGAGGGCAGCATGAAGAACCGATCTGCTCGCACACGCGCAGGTCTCGTACTGGGGGTCGTGATCCTCACGGCCGCCGTTCTCGCCGCGATGCTCGCTCAGGGCGCCGGGGCGAAGCAGGGCCCCGCGGTGGCGGTGGCGAAGTCCGCCTCGCACTCGTGTCTCGTGCTGACGGGGTCCGGCGATCCGGCCTTCGTCCGCAACTTCAACCCGTACACGGCCACGACCCTGCCGAGCGGTGACTTCGTCAAGGGCGCCTTCTACGAGCCCCTGGTGATCGCGACCGCCGCCGGCGGCGGCCACCTCTATCCGTGGCTCGCGCAGAGCTGGAAGTGGTCGAACGGCGGCAAGACCCTGACGCTGGCGATCGTGCCCGGTGTCAAGTGGTCGGACGGCCAGCCGCTCACCGCGGCCGACGTCGTCTACAGCCTCACCGCAGGCAAGCAGAACAAGGTCGCCGACCTGATCGGCCTCTATCGCGCGGGCACCAACATCGCCTCGATCAAGCAGAAGGGCCTGTACGGCGTCGCGATCAACCTCAAGACGCCGGACTCGCAGTTCGTGGCGTCGCAGCTGAACGCGCAGATGGTCGTGCCGAAGCACATCTTCTCGAAGGTGGCCGACCTGTCGACGTGGACGAATCCGAACCCCGTCGGGTCCGGCCCGTTCACCAAGATCACGAGGTTCACGACGCAGGACTACGTCCTCAGCAAGAACCCGCACTACTGGCTCGCCGGCGCGCCGAAGATCTCGTGCGTCGAGTACGTGCAGGCGACCTCGAACGACGCCGCGCTCGCCCTGATCCAGAGCGGCCAGGTCGACTGGACGCACAACTTCGTCCCGAACGTCGAGACCGCGTACGAGGCCAAGGACCCGGCTCACTTCCACGCGTTCTATGCGACGACGGCGTATCCGCAGTCGCTGATGTTCGACGACACGGTCTACCCGTACAGCCTCGTCGCGTTGCGCCAGGCGATGAGCATGGCGATCAACAGGCAGCAGGTCTCGAAGCTCGGTGAGTACGGCTACGCGCCGCCCACCGATGCGATCGGCCTGAACGGGATCTTCCCGAGCTGGGTCACCGACAAGACCGTCAAGGCTCAGGCGAAGGCGCTGGCCACCTACAACCCGACGGCGGCGAAGAAGCTGCTGACGGACAACGGCTTCACCTACAAGGGCAACAGCCTGATCGACCCGAAGGGCAACCCCGTCGCCTTCCAGATCCACGTGATCTCGGGCTGGTCGGACTGGGTCGCCTCGCTGCAGATCATCACCACCAACCTGCAGGCGGTCGGGATCAACGCGACCGTGAAGCTCGAGCCGGACTGGAACTCGTGGTATCCGAACGCGTCGAGCACGAAGACCCCGACCCTGCTCTGGCAGGGCGCGTCCCAGGGCTCGCCGTACGCGTACTTCTACGCGAACATGGACCAGAACGCCTACATCCCGTCCGGTCAGGACGGCACGCCGACCGGGAACTGGGAGCACTACCAGGATCCGTCGGCGACGAGCATCCTGGCCAAGTGGAAGGCCACGCTGGACCCGAAGAAGCAGCAGGCATACGCGACGCAGCTCGAGAGCCTGTGGCTCAAGCAGCTGCCGATCATCCCGCTGTTCATCGGCCCGCGCTGGTCGACCTATAGCACCAAGTACTTCCACTGCTTCACGTCGCCGAAGAACTTCTACGGCGATCCGATCTTCACGCAGTTCCCCGACAACGTGCTGTCGTTCACCCGCATCTGCCCCGGCGGGGCGGCGGGCCAGTAGTCCAAGGGGTGGCATCCCGGCGGGCGAGGTGAGATCCTCGTCCGCCGGGGTACTCCCTGCGACCTGAAAATGCGCTGGTTCCTCCGTCGCCTCTGTTTCTACGTGCTGGCCCTCTGGGTGGCCGTCACGCTGAACTTCGCACTGCCCCGGCTGATGCCGGGCAGTCCGATCGGCGGCATCCTCCAGCGCCTCACGCCGTCGCAGATCCAGGGCAACCCCGGGATCATCCAGACCTACGAGGCGATGCTCGGCGGCGGGCACGAGTCGCTCCCTCGGGCGTACGTCACCTACCTGCACAACGTCTCGCACCTCGACTTCGGGATCTCGACCTCGAACTACCCGACCAGGGTCTCGGAGGTGATCGGGCGGACGCTGCCGTACTCGATCTTCCTCGTCGGCGTCGCGTTCCTGATCTCGTTCGTCCTCGGAGTCACGATCGGGATGATCGCGGCCTGGCGCCGGGGCGGGCTCTTCGACAAGATCGCCGTGCCTTCGCTGCTGGCGGTCGCCGCGTTCCCGGCCTTCTTCACCTCACTCTTGGGCGTGTACTTCCTCGGGCTCAAGCTCGGCTGGTTCCCGATCCAGCACGCCTATGACAGCGGCGTGGTCCCCGGCTACAACTGGACGTTCATCTCGAGCGCGATCCGCCACGCCGAGCTGCCGATCCTCGTGATCGTCCTGGTCTTTACCGGCGGCTGGGTGCTGAACATGCGCACCGTGATGATCAACACGATCGGCGAGGACTACGTCGCGATGGCCCAGGCGAAGGGCCTCCGCGACCGGCGCGTGATGACGCGCTACGCGGGGCGTAACGCGATCCTGCCGCCGCTGAACGGCTTCGCCGCCCTCTTCGCCTCGGCGGTAGGAGGGCTCGTCTTCATCGAGTTCGTCTTCAGCTATCCGGGGGCCGGATTCACCCTTCAGCAGGCCGCGCTCGGCGCCGACTACCCGCTCACGCAGGGGCTCCTACTCGTGTTCGCGGTCTGCGTGATCCTCGCGAACCTGATCATGGATCTCGTCAACGTCGTCCTCGACCCGCGCGTACGGACGGCCTGAGTGTCGTTCCAACCCGTCACGGTCGACCGCCCCGCCGAGGCCGTACCGGTCGAGGCGCCCGTCGAGTCGAAGCCGGGCCGGCGGCGCGGCCCGCACGCGCCGCAGTGGCTCCGGCTCCTCTGGGGCAACCCGAAGTCGCGGGGCGGGATCATCATCCTCTCCGCGATGATCCTCCTCGCCATCTTCGGGCCGTGGATCGCAACCCACAACCCGACTGCGTTCTCACTCGACGCGCGGCAGTCGCCCTCGTTCCACCACCTGTTCGGGACCACGGACCAGGGCGTCGACATCTTCTCGCAGGTCGTCGTAGGCGCCCGTTCCTCGCTCGTCCTGGGCGCCGCCGCGGCCGCGCTGGCCACCGTGCTCGCAACCGTGCTCGGGATCCTCGCCGCCTACTCCGGCGGGGTCGTCGACGAGGTGATCAGCTTCGTGACGAGCGTCTTCCTCGTGATCCCGACCATCCCGCTCCTGATCGTCGTCTCCGCGTACCTGAAGTCGTCGGGCGGCCTCACGATGATCCTCATCCTCGGGCTGACGCTCTGGGCGTTCGAGGCGAGGATCCTGCGCGCCCAGGCGCTCTCGTTCCGCAACCGCGACTTCGTGCTCGCCGCGAAGGTCGCCGGCGAGTCGACGAGGCGGATCATCTTCAGCGAGCTGATCCCGAACATGATCAGCCGGATCGCGGCGGCCTTCGTGCTCGTCTTCTACGTCGCGATCCTCACCGCCGCGGGCCTCGAGTTCCTCGGGCTCGGCGACGTGAACCATGTGAGCTGGGGAATGACCATGTACTGGGCCCAGGTCAACTCGACCATCCTCCAGGGCGAGTGGTGGCCTTCGCTGTTCCCGGGCCTCGCGCTCGCGCTCACCGTGGTGTCGCTCGTCTTCATCCTCGCGGGCATCGACGAGGTGAGCAACCCGCGGCTGCGCTCGCCGAAGCGGAAGCAGGGGCTCACCAAGAGGCTCGGCCTCGCGCTCGTCGGCGGCAACGCCGCCGTCCGGGCGCACACGGAGGAGGACGCGTGAGCGGCGTGCTCGAGGGCTCCGACCGGCGGGAAAGCCCGATCTCGAGCGGCGAGACCCTGCTCGAGCTGGAGGATCTCGTGGTCGAGTACGAGACGGCCGGGGCCCCGGTGCGCGCGGTCGACCACGTGAACCTCACGATCCGCGCGGGGGAGACCGTCGGGCTCGCGGGCGAGTCGGGCTGCGGCAAGAGCACCGCCGGCAACGCGATCATGGGGATCCTCCGCCCTCCCGCAGCGGTCGCCGGCGGCCGTGTCCTGTTCCGCGGCGAGGACATCGGCTCCCTCGACACCGAGGAGCGGCGCCGCTATCGCTGGCGCAACGTCTCGATGGTCTTCCAGAGCGCGATGAACTCGCTCAACCCGGTGATGCGGGTCGGCGACCAGTTCGCGGACATGATGGCCGCGCACGAGCGCATCCACAAGAAGGAGGCGCTCGAGCGCGCGGGCGACCTGCTCGAGAAGGTCGGGATCGACCGGCGCCGCGTGCGCTCCTACCCGCACCAGCTCTCCGGCGGGATGCGCCAGCGAACCGTGATCGCGATGGCGCTCGCGCTGAGCCCCGAGCTCGTGATCATGGACGAGCCGACGACGGCGCTCGACGTCGTCGTGCAGCGCGAAATCCTCGAGGAGATCCAGGAGCTCCAGAAGGAGCTCGGCTTCGCCGTCCTCTTCATCACCCACGACCTCTCGCTGCTCGTCGAGTTCGCCGACCGGATCGCGATCATGTACGCGGGCGAGATCGTCGAGACGGCGTCCGCGCGGACGCTCTTCGACAAGCCGCAGCACCCGTACACGGTCGGGCTGATGCACTCCTTCCCCCCGCTCACGGGCCCGATGACGCGGCTGATCGGCATCCCGGGCTCGCCCCCCGATCTCGCGAGGCCCCCGTCCGGCTGCAGGTTCCACCCGCGCTGCTCCTTCTGCGTCCCCGAGAAGGCAGCTCTCTACGCGCGGCAGACGACGGAGAGGCCGGTGCTCCGCGAGGTGGGGCCCGGCCATTTCGTCGCATGTCACCTGGTCGAGGAGGGAGGCGCGTGAGCGCGGCCACGACCGGCACCGACCAGACGCTCGAGGTCGTCGGCCTCTCGAAGTACTTCGAGGTCCCCGGCACCGAGCATTTCTGGCAGCGCCGCCGCAAGCTGCACGCCGTCGAGGACGTGAGCTTCACGATGCGGCCCGGCACGATCACCGCCCTCGTGGGCGAGAGCGGGAGCGGCAAGACCACCGTCGCCCGTCTGATCGCGCGCCTGTACGAGCCGACGGCGGGCCAGATCGTGTTCGAGGGCCGTGAGGAGCCCCGCCACGTGAACCGCGAGGCCAACCTCCGCTACCGCCGCCAGGTGCAGATGATCTTCCAGGACCCGTTCGACTCCCTGAACCCGGTCAAGACCGTGGCCTACCTCGTCGGGCGCCCGCTCCGGATCCACAGGATCGTGCCGCGCGGCCAGGAGCGCGAGCGCGTCCACGAGCTCCTCGAGACCGTCGGGCTCGTCCCGCCGGAGGTGGTCGCGGCCAAGTACCCGCACGAGCTCTCGGGCGGCCAGCGCCAGCGCGTCGCGATCGCCCGCGCGCTCGCGGTCGAGCCGCGCGTGATCCTGGCCGACGAGCCGACCTCGATGCTCGACGTCTCGATCCGGATCGGCGTCCTCAATCTCATGATCCGGCTCAAGGAGGAGCACGACCTCGCGTTCCTGTTCGTCACGCACGACCTGGCGAGCGCCCGCTACGTCGCCGACGAGCTGCTCGTGATGTACGCGGGCCAGATCGTCGAGCGCGGGCCGACCGAGGAGGTGCTGCAGGATCCGCTGCACCCGTACACGCGCCTGCTCCTGTCCGCGGCGCCCGACCCGAACGCCGGCCTCCACACGCGTACGCTCGCCGCGCGCACGCCGCAGGATCTCGCGGTCGACCCGGAGGGCGCCTGCCGGTTCGTCGGCCGCTGCCCGCTCGCGATCGACATCTGCTCGACCACGCCGCCGGTGCTCGCCGAGGCCGGCCGCGGCCGGCAGGCCCGCTGCCACGTCACCGCCCCGGGAGGGATCGCATGAGCCGCGTCGGGTTGATGCTCTACACCGTGCGCGAGGACTGCGCACGCGACTTCGAGGGGACGGTCAGAGCCGTGGCCGCCCTGGGGTTCGAGGGGGTCGAGGTGTTCGACCTCCACGGACACCCCGCCGAGGAGGTGCGCGGGTGGCTCGAGGAGCTCGGCCTCGCGGCGATCGGCCGTCACGCGCTGCTCGAGGCGATCGAGACCTCGCTCCCCGAGCTGGCCGAGGAAGCGCGGGTGCTCGGCTGGCGGCGGCTCTCGGTCGCCTGGATCGATCCCGCGAAGCTCGACGACCCCGAGCTCCCGGCGCGGCTCGGGCGCGCCGCAGCCGCGGCCGCCGAGCACGGGCTCGAGCTCGGGTACCACAACCACGACGCCGAGCTCCGGCCGCTCGCCTCGGGCGAGGTGTTCCTCGACCTGATCCCGCCGGAGCTCTTCCTCGAGCTCGATCTCGGCTGGGTGTGGTTCGCGGGCCTGGATCCGGTCGAGCTGCTCGGCCGCGTGGGCGCCCGCTGCCCGCTCGTGCACGTGAAGGACTTCGCGAGCCGCGATCGGACGGCGTTCGCGCCGGTCGGCGACGGCGTCGTCGGCTACGACTGCATCCTGCCCGCCGCCGTGCGCGCAGGGGTCGACTGGCTGATCGTCGAGCAGGACGAGACGGACGGCGACGCGCTCGCCGCCGTGCGCCGCTCGCGGGACGCCGTGATCGCGATCCCGAGGGAGGCCGCATGAACGTCGGCATCGTCGGCTGCGGCGTGATCAGCAGGAACTACGCCGAGCACGCGGGCGCGTTCGACTCGTTCGAGCTGGTGGCGTGCGCCGACGTCGTCCGCGAGCGGGCCGTCGAGCTCGGGACGGCCTACGGCCTCGCCGTCGCCTCGATCGACGAGCTGCTCGCCGATCCCGCGGTCCAGGTCGTGCTCAACCTCACGCCGTCCGCCGCGCACGGCGCGGTGACGCGTGCGGCCCTCGAGGCCCGCAAGCACGTGTACACCGAGAAGCCGCTAGCGATCGACGTCCCGGAGGGGCGCGAGCTCCTCGCGCTGGCCGACGGCCTCGGGCTGCGGATCGGCTGCGCCCCCGACATCTTCCTCGGCAGCGCCTACCAGGCCGGCCGCGCCCTGATCGAGGAGGGCGCGATCGGCGAGCCGCTCGCCGTCAGCGCAGCGATGCTCGTCGGCGGGCCGAACTCATGGCACCCCAATCCCGAGCAGTTCTTCTCGGACGGGGCAGGCCCGCTCCTGGACATGGGCCCGTACTACCTGACGGCGATCGTCGCCCTGCTCGGGCCGGTCCGCCGGGTCGCGGGGTTCACGTCGGTGCGCGAGCCGGAGCGGGAGATCATGGCCGGCCCGCGCGCGGGCGAGCGCTTTGCCGTCACGACGCCGACGCACGCGTCCGTGACGATGGAGCTCGACGGCGGCCTGACCGCCAACTACGTGGCGAGCTTCGAGCCGAACGCCCGCTACATCTGCGACTTCGAGATCCACGGAACCGACAGGTCGCTCCTGCTCCCCGATCCCAACGCGTTCGGGGGCGAGCTGAGGCTCCGACAGAGCCGCGGTGAGTGGGAGGAGGTCCCGTACACGGCTCGCGGGGCCCAGGAGACGCGGGGCATCGGCCTGCACGATATGGTCGAGGCGATCGGCGAGGGCCGCGACCACCGCGCCTCGGGGCGGCTCGGGCTCCACGTGATCGACGCAGCGCGAAGCATCCTGCGGGCAGCCGAGGAGGGCAGGACGGTCGCGGTGGAGACGACGGTCGACCAGCCCGAGCCGCTCCCGGCCACGCTCGACGCCGCACGCGACTGACCGCACGGCTCCGGGTCCTGCGGCGAGGGTTCCCGGAGCCGTGCGGGAGTGCTGTCGACGCTAGTGGCCGCCGCCGCCCTGGTTCCCTCCGTTGCCGCCCTGGTTCCCTCCGTTGCCGCCCTGGTTCCCTCCGTTGCCCTGGTTCTGGTCGCCGCCGTACCCGTCGTCGCCCGCGGCTCTCGCCAGAGCGGGGACGAAGGTCGCCGCGTCGATCGTGCCGAGGCCGCTGGCGAGGTCGTACCCGGGACCGGCCGCGTATCCGGGGACGTGGTAGGTCTGCCCGTCGCTGTTCACGAACGGGCCGATGTCGTTGTTGCCCTGCGTGACGTCGACGACCCCGCTGTCCTGGTTGCGCTTGCCGTTGCCGTAGCCGTAGGCGTACCCGTTGCCGTAGCCGTTCCCGTTGGCGAGCTTGTAGAGCGCCCCGTTGAGCCAGCCGAGCCACTGACGGGCGACCTGGTCGGCCATGGCGACGATGCCGGCGAACTCCGGCGTTGCCGCGCTCGTCCCGCCGAAGATGTGATAAGGCGAGGTCGGGCCGACGAACGTGTAGTAGACCCAGACGCCGCCGTCGACGGCCGCGTTCAGGCTGATGTCCGGCGTGCCGCGCGCGTGGCCGACGACCGACCGCACGCCGTCCTGGAAGTCGGGCCGGTCGAAGACGTGGCTCGGGCCGCCGCCTCCGGCTGCCTGGATCCCGACCGCCGAGTCGTTCCAGACGACGTCCGGCGAGAGATGGTTCCCCTGGTCGTCGAGGTTCATCTGCGTCCCGCCGACGCTCGTCACGAGCGGGTCGCTCGAGGGCCAGCTGTTCACCTGCATGGTGTAGAGGTCCTCGAGGTTCAGCTGATAATCGGTCGGGCCTTCGTCTCCGGATGCCCCGAGCACGGTCACGTTGTGCCTCTGCGCGTTCTTGAACGCGCTCCGGAGGGCGAGGAGCGCCTGCTGGTTCGGGAACGTCTCCTCCGTCGCGCCGAAGCTCTGGGAGATGACACTCGCGAGGTGGTTGTCGATCACGTAGTTCTCGGCCTTGACGATCTCCGGGAAGCCCTGGACTCCCTCGGTCTCGCTGACCGGCGTCTCGACGAGCAGGATCTTCGCCCGTGGCGCCATCACGTGCGCCCACTCGACGTCGAGCGTCGTCTCCTGGGCCCAGCCGACCATGTCGTCGTTCGTCGGGTCGAACGGTGGGACCGGGCCTGCCGGCTGGATGATCGTCAGTTGCGGGTCAATCCCGATCGCCGGGTCGGCAGGGATGCCGGAGCCGGCAGGCGGGTTCGAGAACGTCTGGTCGAACGCGTGCAGGTCGGCCGCGATCGTCGGCGAGCCGAACGAGTCCACGATCGCGATCGTCTGCCCGGCGCCGTTGATTCCGAACGCGCGCAGCGCGGCCAGGTTGTACGCCCGCTCGAACTGCCCGGGCGAGTAGCAGCGAATGCCGATCGTCGCGATGCAGTTCGACGTGCTGAGCGGGGCGACCCGGGCGCTCGCCGCGATGTGGCCGACGACGAACGGCCGGGCCACCGCGACTGACGAGCGGCCTTGCTCGTGCCTCGCCAGGCTCGCTCCCGCGGCCGCGACGGCGGCGACGGTGACGATCAGAATCGGCATGAGCGTTCGTAGAGCCTTCCTCGCGTTCATCTCTGAGCCCCCTCCTTGCGTCGATGGAACAACGACCCGATCTGCGGCGGGGAGTCTGCCCCCATTCGGAGTGCGATTCAAGACCGCACGCCCGAAACCGCCCGGCGGAGGACAGGCGGTGTCTGCCGAGCACGATCGGATCCCTTGCCCACTCGCGCGCCAGGCCACGGTCGTGCTCGTTGCTATCGGGTGATGGCGTAGACGGTGCCGGTGAGCGAGGCGGCGTAGAGGTTGCCCTCGGCGTCCTGGCCGAAGGCGGAGAGAAGGGGGACCGTGAACGGCTCGACGAGGACTTGCGTGTGGCCGTCGGTGCGGGTGAGTGTCCAGACGTGCCCGTTGCAGTCGTCGCCGAAGTAGTAGCGGCCGTCGTCGGAGGCGATCGCGCCCCCGCGGTAGACGTAGCCGCCGATGATGGCGCAGGCGCCGTTCTGGTGGCCGTAGACGTAGAGTGGCTTGACGAGCGAGCCGGCGGTGCCGAGGGGCTCGGAGGGCTTGTAGAGGGTGTCGCCCTCGTAGACCGACCAGCCGTAGTTGGCGAGGTTGCCGAGCTGGGAGCGGGGCCGGTAGTCGATCTCTTCCCACCGGTTCTGGCCGACGTCGCCGATCCAGAGGTCGCCGGTCTTCGAGTCGAAGGAGTAGCGCCAGGGGTTGCGGAGCCCGTAGCCGACGATCTTCCAGTGAGGCTTCTGCGCGAGCGGGTTCACCCGCAGCAGCTTGCCGAGGAGCGAGTCGAGGTTCTGCGAGTTGTCGTGGGGGTCGCCTTCGGAGCCGCCGTCGCCGGTGCCGAGGTAGAGCAGCCCGCTCTTGTCGAACTGGAGATCGCCGCCGTTGTGGTTCGCATAGTCCGGATGCGCAACGTGCAGGAGCAGCCGCGCGGTGGCGGGGTCTCCGATGCCGGCGCGCGAGCGGTACTCGACGACCCGCGTGTCGCCGGCCTGGTCGGTGTAGTCGACGTAGAAGCGGTGGTTGCTCCGGTAGGCGGGACTGAACGCGAGCGAGAGCAGTCCCTGTTCGTCGCTCGCGTTGCTCTTGACGACCGAGGTGAGGTCGAGGAACGTGCCGACGATCTTCTCCCGCCGGACGATCACGATCTTCCCCGGCCGCTCGACCACGTAGAGACTGCCCGCGGCTCCCGGCGCGGACACGACCCCGACCGGCTGATCCAGGGCGCCCGCGACCGCAACGAGCCGGTCGGACGACTCGCGGCTCACCGCTGCCGAAGCCGCCACAGCCGCGACCGCGGCCACGGCGACGGCCGAGCAACCGGCGATCATGCCGAGCCGGCCCCGCATTCAGGCGGCGGGGTCGAGCCGGTAGAGCTGGCCACCGGCGGTCATGACATAGATGCGGCCTTCACCGTCGGTGCCGAAGCTGGTGGGTGCGGTGATCGACGGGAGGTCGAGCTCGAGGGGGCTCGGTGTCGCGCTGGTGGGATCGATCGCGTAGAGGTGGGTGTCGCAGAGGTCTGCCCAGAGGTAGAGGCCGGCGAGCAGCGGGAGACGGGGGTCGCGGGCGACGACCCCGCCGGTGATCGAGCAGCGCGTGGCCGAGTGGGGGTAGGAGTAGATCGGCGGGGTCAGGGTCGCCGCTGCGCACGAGGCAGGGATCGCCACCCCTGGTGGGACGATCGTCCCTTCGAGGCAGGGCCAGCCGAAGTTCGCGCCGAGCTGGTCGAGCGGGAGCAGGTCGATCTCCTCGCGGGACTCCTGGCCGACGTCCCCGATGAGCATCGTGTCCGTCTGCGGGTCGATCCAGAACCGCCACGGGTTGCGGAAGCCGTAGGCGACGATCTCCGGCCGCGCGCCCGGGGTGTCGACGAACGGGTTGTCGGGCGGGATCGCGTAGGGGTCGCCGTGGCGGGGGTCGATGCGGAGGATGTTTCCGAGGAGGTCGTCGAGCGTCTGCCCGTAGATCCCGATCGGGACCGTGGGCGGATCGGCGCCTCCGTCGCCCACGGCGATGTAGAGATCGCCGTCGGGGCCGAACTGCATCATGCCGCCGTTGTGGTCTGCGGCCGGCTTGTCGATCGTGAGGACCACCCTGGCCGAGTCGGGGTCGGCGACGTCGGGATCGGCTTCCGAGCGCCGGTACTCGACGACCTGCACGTCGCCGGCCCGGTCGTTGTAGTAGACGTAGAACAGGCCGCTGGTCGCGTAGTCCGGCGCAAACGCGAGCGAGAGGAGCCCCTTCTCGCCCTCGCCGTCGACGAGGTCGCGCAGGTCGAGAAACGGCGTCGCCTGGAGGACTCCGTCCTTCAGCAGGCTCACGAGACCGGTCTGGCCGACGAGCATCAGCCGGCTCGTGTCACCGGGCGGCGCGACGGCGAAGGTGAGCACCGGGGGCACCGTCGCCACGAGCGTCAGGGCCACCCCGCCGATCGGGGCCGGAGCCGGCGCTTTCGTCAGAGCCGGGCTCACCCGCAGCGAGACTCCGAGCCGGGCCTGATCCCGCCGCGGCAGGCTGCTGTGGAAGTGGTAGACGCCGGGAGCCGACAGCGTCAACGTGATCGTCTGCGTCGCCCCCGGAGCAAGCACACGCGTCCTCCCGTGGCCTCCGAGCACCAGATCGTGCGTCACCGAGCCCTTGTTCGTGACCCGGAACGACACTGGCCCCGGAGGCACGCTCGCGCGCGAAAAGCGAATCCCTCCGTCCGAGAGCGTCACCACGACCACCACACGCGACTGCTCGGCCCGCACCGCGTGATACGAGCGCACGGACCCGGACGCGTCACTCACGAGTGACACGAGGACCACCAACGGCACACAGCCCGCGAGCAGGTACGACCACCCGCGACCGGCGCCTCTCCGACCGCTCCGACGCATCACGACGCGAAACTATGGAATCAGACTAAGAGCGCGCTAAGAACCGGCACGACGAGCGAGATGAGGTGGGCCCGCCTGGATTCGAACGCCCCTGCAAATAGACATTTTCTGTGCTCCATGGGTGCACCGGTGGGGGCACGCCGTGCGCGGAAGCGGTCACACACGTGGCGAGCGTTGATCGGGCGGAGCCCTTATCCAGCAGCTTTGCGGGCACCTGAGGGTCGGAACGCCGAGGCGAGCTGAAGGTTATTGCGACCGTTCCTTCGCAGAGCATTAGCCAGCGCGCCGGTCGGGAGAACCATTCGCCACGGGCGACCTGGTCGATTTCAGCCCACCCGACCACCTCCGCGCAACCGTCTTACCTTGCTGAGTCTCCAGCTCCCTTGGCTCGCCCTGGACGGCTATCGTCGCGGCGTGATTGTCGTCTCGATCCCCGGCCGCAAAGCGATCGAGCTGGACTACCTGGTGCTCGACGTGAATGGCACGCTCGCCGACGGTGGCACCCTGGTTGACGGGGTGGCGGAGCGGATCGCGCGGCTGGGCTCGCGGCTCCAGGTGATGATCGCCTCGGCGGACACCTTCGGGACCCTCGCGGGTCTCGCCGAGCTGCTCGGCGTCGAGTCGCATACGGTCGGCGACGGCGCCGACAAGGCGGCGCTCGTCGATCGCCTCGGCCCGGCTCGCTGCGTCGCGATCGGCAACGGCGCGAACGATGTGCCGATGCTGGAGCGAGCAGCGCTCGGCGTCGTCGTGGTCGGCCCTGAGGGTGCGAGCCCACAGGCTGTCATCGCGGCGGACGTAGTCTGCCGCTCGGCGATCGAGGCGCTGGAGCTTCTGCTCGATCCCAGGCGGCTGGTCGCAACGCTCCGCTCGTAGCGAAAACTTGGAGGCCGGTCAGTTGCCGCGCTCCGCGCGCAGCGCGCCGGTGGCGACGGTGGCGCCGACGCTGAGCGCCATCCACGTCGGCGCAGGCAGGTCGAGCCTGGCTCCTGCGACCGTCCGTGCCCCGCCGCCCGGGAGCCCGTCTCGCCTCGGCGGCGGCAACCGTGATCGCCGGCGCGGCGAACAGGCCCGGGATCACGGAGAGCCACAACGTCCCGCGAACGCCCACCATGGTGACGAGAGCCGCGGCGAGCAGGGGGCCGACAACCGCACCGAGGTTGTCGCCGGCGCGTTCGAGTCCGTAGGCGCGCCGCGCCCGTGGGCCTCACGAGGAGCCAGCGTCGCGAGCATCGCATCGCGCGCCGGGGTGCGGACGCCTCGCGCGGTCCAGGCGGTTGCGCGCCAACGCCGCAACCTGCAGCACGGTCTGTGCGAAGCCGAGCGCCCCCGTTGCCGCTGCCGTGACGAGGTAGCCGCCCTTCGCTATCCGAAGCCGGCGCTCCCGGTCGTTCGCAAACGGCCCGGCAACCAGCTTCGCCAACCCGGTGAGCGCGTCGCTGACGCCCTCGATCACGCCGAGCGCCGCCGCAGACGAGCGGAGCGTGCTCGTGATCAACGTGGGCAGCACCGCCGTTGCCGTCTCGTGTCCGGAGTCGCTGAAGAAGCTCGCGAGGCCGACGGCTGCGACCCTGCGGGTCAGGCGACGCGGCCGAGTCGACACCGTCAACGAAGCAATGCGAGGACGAGGAGGAGCCCGAGCCCCGCGAAGAATGACGCCGCCACGAGGCCGGTCGTCAGCGCGCGTTTTCGCGCGCGCTGCTTCGGGAAACGCCGGGATCCCTGGTCGTATTCGATGGCGAATCCGCACAACCCGGCGAGCGCGGAGAAGCCGGCGATCAGAGCGACGAGTCCCACAGGTTGCCCAGCCAGCGCGGATTGTCCGGCCAGCCCGTCGCAGCGTCGCGAGCGATGTCCGCGAGGACGGGCGGGAGGACGCCTTCCGCCTCGGCCGGGTCGACGAGCCCGAAACGCTGTCCGTCGCTCCGCGACTTCACCTCGGCCGAGAAGAAGAGGTCGACGTCATGGGCCTTGTATCGCTCGACGACTTCGGCGACGTAGAGAAGGCGGCCGGGCTCCACGACGAGCCCGGTCTCCTCTTGCACCTCGCGCACCAGCGCCTCGTGGATGCTTTCCCAACGCTCGACCCCGCCGCCCGGAAGAGCCGCATGCGGCCGACCTTGACGAGTCTCGTCGGTGGTGACGAGCCTGCCGCCGACGAAGATCACCGCTCTGACCTCGACCCTCACGGCGCGGTCTCCTCCGGGACGCGCGGGCGCGATCCCCTGTCCGCGAGGGGCGGCGTCGCGGCCTCGCGTTCCGTGCCGAAGATGCGTCGGTACGAGTCCTCGCCGTAGCTCGTCGGCAGCGGCTCACCCGGAACGACCCGAAACGTGCGGCGGCCGTCGGGCTGCCGCTCGGCACGGAGGAAGAGCGCTGTGTCGAGCCGTTGCGCGTGGAAGCCGTGCGCAAGGTCGTACATGTGGGTGACGAAGAAGACCTTGATCTGCTTGTCGAGCATCGCCCGGACGACCTGCCGCGCGATCTCCGAGCCCTCACGCTCGTTGGTCGAGGCGAACGACTCGTTGCAGAGCAAGAGGCCGTTCGGCGTGATCTGCTCGGCGATCTTGCTCATCCGGGCGAGCTCCTCGTCGAGCTTGCCGCTCTCCATCGTGGCGTCCTCTTCGCGCTTGAAGTGCGTGAAGACGCTGTTGCAGACCTCGGTGCGGAGGAGCGCCGCGCCGACGAACATGCCGCTCTGCATCATCAGCTGCGCGAGACCGACACTGCGCAGGAAGGTCGACTTTCCGCCCTGGTTGGCGCCGGTGATCATCACGAGCGACTTCCCAGCGGCGTCGACGTCGTTGCCGACGACTCGCCCGGCCGCGTGGAGCGTAAGGCAGACGTCGTAGAGCCCCTGGCAGGCGAATGCCGATTCGCCCGCACCGGCGGGGACCGGGAAACAGGTCGGCTCGCCCTGCTCGGAAAGCCGTTCGTGCAGGTTGACACAGCCGAGATAGAAGGCGAGCTCGATCCGGAGCATGCTGAAGAAGCTCTTGACGTGATCGGCCGACTGCGCGACCGCGTTCGCGACGAGGTTGATGCCTCTTCCGCGGATCTCTTCCAGCGCCTTGAACCCGTTCTCGTCCCGTTGGGGGATCGTGAAGCTGTAGCTCGGTGAGCGGTTCCCGAACGAGAGCCGCTCGGTCCAGCGCTGCTCGCGCTGCTCTCGGACCGTGTAACGGCGGGCCTTGTTGCCCTTCGTGAGCTCGGCGCTCTCGAGCACGCCGCGCCTGAACTCGAGCTCGCGGAGGTGGTGCTCAACCGTCTGGAGGTAGTCGTCTGCGAGCTCCTCCCGGAGCATCTCGAAGAAGCGCGCGAACCCTTCCGAGCGGAAGCTCTCCGACTGCTCCTCCGCGATCTGCCGGAGGCGCTTGAGCACGTCGACGTGCAGCTTCAGCACCTGCACCGACCGGCTGAGAACCCTGTCGGGACTCATGCCCTGCCAAAACGAACCGACAGTGCGCTCGTTTTCGAGCGCTTGGATCGCTAGCGCATAGATCTGGTTGACGGTTGCGCGCTGCTCGAGACAGTCCGCAAGCACTTGCTGGCGGTAGACGATCGCCTGCGGATCGGTCAGGCTGGAGAGGACGCCACGCTTCGCCATCTCGAACAGGAACTCGTCGCCGGCCGCCATCGCATTCCAGAGCGTGTCGAGCTCCAGATCCTGTGTCGGCACGTCGTCGCTCCCCGGCGGCGCGGCTGACGACCCGGAGCTCCGCTCGCGCTCGCGTTCGAGGTTCCGTTTGGCGTTGGTGACCGCGAACAGATCTCCGCTCATCATCGCGTGGAAGATCGGATCCCACAGCTCCGGCTTGACCGCGAAGTCGCGGTCCCGGTGAAGAAGGAACACCTTCATGTGTCGACCCGCTGCATCAGGCGCTCGTAGGTGAGCCCGTACTTGTCGGCGATCGCCCAGGCGTAGGCGAGCCCGTCGGCCGGTTTGCGGACGAGCTTGAACGTCCGCACTGCCGGGTTCTCCGGCACGATCTGGCTGACCATGCTCACGGTGGTCGCGCTCAGCGAGGCGAGCTCGTCGACGAAGGTCACGTACACGGCGAGCGGGCCCAGCTCGAGGATCCGCTGCATCACCTCGGTGCCGACGAAGAGCGCGTCGTTGAGGGAGGTCGAGTTGAAGCTCTCGTTCATCACGATCACGCTGTCTGATGTCGCCTGCTCGAGAATCTCATGCACGCGAACGAGTTCGTCGTCGAACTTGCCACGGAGCGTCTCGATGTCCTCTTCCCTCTCGAAGTGGGTGTAGATGCGGTCGGGGAGGAAGAGTCGAGCGCTGGTGCCCGGAACGAGCAGTCCCAGGCTCGCGAGGTAGTGGAGTTGGCCGAACATCCGGGCGAAGGTCGTCTTGCCGCCGTTGTTCGGGCCGGTGACGACGAGGATCCGCTCCGGCTCCTCCAGGTAGAAGTCGTTGCAGACGACCTTGCCGCCCTCGGGGACGAGCTTGCCCGCGAGGGCTATGTCGAATGTGTCCTCGACGGCGATTTCCTTCGAGCGGGCCGAAACGCGCGGATAGCAGAACGGCAGGCCGGCCGCCCTGTGCCGTTCGATCAGCTCGAGGTAGGAGAGGTAGAACTGCACCTCGCGGTCGAACCTCCCGATCGTGGGGTCGAGGTAATCGCGGTGGCGGGCGTAGTAGTCGGCCAGCGTTTCGAACAGTTCGGGATTCAGCCGCGCGACCCGGTCGAGGATCTGCGCCTCGACGTGATTCATGTCCGCGAATTCGGGCACCTTGGCGAGGTAGCTCTTCACCGCTCCCTGGCTGAACTTCGCGAATGTCTCCTCCACCTCGGCGCTGTAGTCAGGCTCTCCTTCGTAGCTGCTGACCGTGACGCGGGCCCCGTGGATCCGGACCGCGTACTGCACCCCGGCAAGCGCGTCTTTCAGCGCCTGTGTCTCTAAAGCGAGCGAGGTGAAGCGCTCGGAGGCGGCGTACCCGGAGAGGTAGTCGCGGAGTCCCTGGATGCCGCGCGAGGACACGTCGAGGGAAAACAGTTCTTCCGCGAGCAAGCGGACCGCCTCGCAGTAGATCTCGACGGCGTCCAGGAACCAGGCCTGCTTCTGCCGCTCGTAGTGGAGCTTCTCGAACTGCGCGAGGTCCTCACGCATCTGACTCATCTTCTCCGCGAACCTCATGATCGAGTCGAGCACACCGCGCTCCTCGAGGTCGCGCAGCACCTCGTGCCGGTAGAGCACTGCCGCGACCTCGTGCAGCGGTGCGTAGAAGAACGGATTCAGCTCGTACCGCTCCCGGCCGGCGGTCATCGACTCCAGCACTTGATCGAGGTTCAGATCGACGAAGAAATCAGGCTCTTCTAGCCGCTCGACGGCGGCGCTGCCCTCGGCCTGCTCGAAGAGGATGCTCTCGAATCGCACCGGATCACGTCCTGGGCGTTGCGGCTGCCAGGGAGAGGGGCCGAGGGGTTGAGAGCGGGTCATCTGCTTCCACCGGTTCCTACGATCGGTAGAAGCCATCAGCCGCTGGGGCGCTTCAGGCGGGCTTCATCGCCAACCGAATCATACCGGTACTCGGCCCGATCCAGTCCGGTAACGTTCCTCCCAGATCGACGCGATGAAGCTCGCGCGCCGCCACCGGACGGACGGCCGTCCGGGGCTGATGGCTTCTACTGGTTCCGTGGAGGTGCAGCCATGGCCGTGAGCCGGCGCCGGGGCGATGCGACCGCCCGCTTGCAGCACGTCGACTCACTCGCTGCCGCTTCCGCATGTCCGGAGCTGCTGGGAGCGGTGCGCGATCCGTCGATCCACGTCGCGCGTGCCGCCCTGCGGCGACTCGCCGATCTCGGTTGCCACGACGAAGCGCGCGTGCTCGCGGAGTCGCTGCTCGAGATAGACATCGGCCTCGTACGCGACTGCGCCCGCGTCCTCGCGCGGCTCGAGCGTCGCCCCGGCGCCGAGGCGGCGCTCGTCGGCCTGAAGAGCGCAAGCGCGCATCGCCGGCAGGCTGCCGCCATGGCGCTGGAAGAGCTCGCCTGGCCGCCCGCGCGCACGACGCTGGAGCTGCTCGTCGACGACCCGGCTGCGGCTGTACGCCGAGCCGTGGTGGCCGCGCTCGGGGTATTGCCGGCGGCGCCCCGCACGAACGCGCTCGTCCTCGGGCGCCTCGCAGATCGCGACCCGTCTGTGCGAGCGGTAGCGGTCGGCGCACTGGCCCGACTGTCCCCGAACCCGTCGGCGGCGTTGCAAACCGCCGTCGCCGATCCGGACCCTCGAGTCCGGCGGGCGCTCGCTTCCGTGACCCCTCGCCTCTCGCACGACCTCGTCGGCGGGCTCTTGTCCGACTCCGATCCGGACGTTCGAGTCGAGACGCTCTGGCGGCTTGTCGACAGCTCGCGCGTCGAGCTGGTTCGCAAAGTGGAAGGCTGCTCACGCGACGACAGCTGGCAGGTTCGCCGTGCGGCGTGTCGCGCGCTCGGCGCAGCCCACTCTGAGCCGTCGACCCTCGCTCTGGTCGATCGTTTGCTCGATCCGCACGCGACGGTGCGCGAGGCGGCGCTGAGGGCGCTCCGGGAGATCCACGGCGTGAGAGCCGCCCGCGTCGTCGCCGAACGCCTTACGGACGGGAACGCTGCGCTTCGCGCCGCACTGCTTTACGCGGTCGCCCGAATCGACGAGAGGGCAGCCGCGGGCGCGATTCGAGCGTATGCCCTCGCGGACGATCCGGCTGCGGGCGTCCGGATCGCCGTCTGCCAGGTCTCGGACCCGGTTCGCTCGGCGACGATACTGGGGAAGCTCGCCGCGGATCGCGATGCCGGGGTCCGCAATGCCGCCCTCCATGCGCTCTCTCCGAAAGCAGGGCGCGATGGGTGAGCCAACCTTCAGCCAGGCGCAGCGGAACGCGATCGGGAGCCGCCTCCTGGCGATGACCGAGGCGATCGAGACGCTGCGTGGCATCGGGCTCGACACAGATCCCTTGCGCGCGCTCGATGCGGCCATCGCCGAGATCGCGGCCGAGACCGGAGCTCCGCCTCGGCGTGATGAGCCGGGAATCGTTCAGGCGGCGATCGTGCAGATCCTCGTCTGCGCCGCCGAGCTGAGCCCCGGCAACATGAAGGGCTACGGAAACCTTGGTGACCATGAGGTGCGCTATCTTCAGGAGCAGTCCGAACGTCTGTCGGCGCTTGCCGATTCGGTGCTCACTCCCGCGGCGCGCACTACTCGCTGACGCGGGCACGAGGGACCGGCCGCCCACGCCTCCACCGGACCTAGAACCGGTGGTTGGGCGGCCGGCTCTACGTCGCGGCAGGTCGAGGCGATGAAGGACACGTGAGCTGGCCCTACACACCGGAGGAGTGCCCGCTCTGCCGCTACTTCGAGCGAGTGGAGCCTCCGATACGCGACGACGTCGGCTACAAGATCGTCGGCCTCTGCGGGCATCCGCGGATCGCCACGGATCTCTTCGTGCTTCGCAGCAGAGAGCCGGGCCACTGCCCGTGCTTCCTACCCACGGCCGTCCGTGAGCGCCATGTCGACTAGCCGGGCGTCCGTCGAACACGTTAAGGTGTGCGCTGCACAAGCCCTGCGATGAGGCCCGCGTAACGCCGAGCCGGATCAGGTTGTACGGCAAGGCTGATGGCTTCTACCCCGTGTGAGTAGAAGCCGTGCCGACGACGCAATACGCACTGCAACTCCTCCAGAGCCTCGTGGTTCTCGTGTTCGCGCCGCTCTACGCCGGTGTGCTCTCGCGCGCCGAGGCGATCGTCCAGTCGAAGCGCGGCCCGAGCGTCCTCCAGCCCTACCGTGACCTCCACAAGCTGCTGCGCAAGGGCAGCGCGATCTCGGACCAGTCGTCGTGGATCTTCCGGGGCGCCCCGTTCGTCGCCTTCGCCTGCTACCTGACCGTCTCGGCGATCGTCCCGATCATCACCGACGAGCCGCTGCCACTCGCCTTCCTGGCCGACCTGATCGGCGGCGCCTTCGTGCTCGCGCTCGCCAGCTTCGCGATCTCACTGGCCGCGCTGGACACGGCGAGCCCGCTCGGAGGACTGGGGTCGAGCCGGACGACCTGGGTCGGCAGCCTCGCCGAGCCGGCGCTGATCCTCGTCTTCTTCACGGTCGGCGCGCTCTCCCGGTCCGACAATCCCTACCTCGAGAACCATGCGCTCGCGCACTCCGGCGCAGCGTACGTGTTCCCGACGCACATCCTGGGCGCGGTTGCCTTCTTCATGCTCGTGCTGGCCGAGAACGGGCGGATCCCGATCGACAACCCGACCGGGTCGATCGAGATCTCGATGATCGAGGAGGGCCGCGCGCTCGAGTACTCGGGTCGCGAGTACGCTCTCGTCAGGTGGGGCGGCTGGATGAAGCTGTTCCTGCTCTCGGCGGTCTTCATGAACGTGTTCGTCCTGCCATGGGGGCTGGGGAACGCGACGACGATTGCGGGCGGGCTGCTCGGCGCTTTGGCCGTGCTCGGCAAGCTCGCGATCTGCGGACTCGTGATCGTCGTGATCGACAGCTCCTTCGCGAAGCTCCGCTTCTTCCGGATCGCCGAGTTCCTGGGCGCCTCGTTTCTCCTCGCGCTGATCGGGATCGCGACCTCCTACGTGATCGGCAAGTAACGGATGGAGAGCCTGTCCTCAGCCTCCACCGAAGGCGTCCTGCTCGACCTCAGCGCGGTCGTGATCCTGCTCTGTGCCTTCGCCTGCCTCGGCTCGAAGCTCTTCGACCGCTACGTCGCCTACTACGGCTTGCAGTCGATCGTCCTCTCGCTGGCGATCGGTGTCGTCGCCTACCACTCGCACCAGGCCGATCTGTGGGCCCTGGCGGTGCTGACCGTTCTGATCAAGGGGATCGGCATTCCCCTCGCGACGCGGCGCTATCTGCTCTCGCGGCTCGAGCTGAAGCGTGACGTCGCTCTCTCCACAGGACTGTCGACCTCGCTGATCATCGGCGCCTTCCTCACCGCGTTCGCCTACCTCGTGATGCGGCCGAGCACGTTGCCCTATCCGCTCGTCGCCTCCGCGGTGGTGCCGCTCTCGACCGCGGTGATCCTGCTCGGCGGCCTCTGCATGGTCGTCCGCCGTCACACGATCGCGCAGCTGATCGGCTGGCTGATCCTCGAGAACGGCGTGATCCTCTTCGCGATCACGCTGGTCGCCACCTTCCCCTTCATCGTCGAGGCCGGGATCTTCCTCGACCTCGTCGCGGCCGTGCTGATCATGGCCACGTTCGTCTCCGGGATCGCCCTGCGCCTCGCCACGGCGGCCGCGACCGAGCTGCGGGAGCTGCGGGAGTGATCGCGCTCGTCGTCCTGGTCGCCGTACTGCCGCTGCTCGGCGCGCTGGCGGTCGCGTTCGGGATCAGGGCGCGGACGGCCGTGACGCTGACCGCGGTGGGCGGCGCGGGGTCGCTCGTGGCGGCGCTCGCGCTGGCGGTCAAGGTGGTCGACGGGGGCGCTTTCGAGAGCGCCAGCGGCTTCGTCTACGTCGACGCACTGAGCGCGTTCTTCGCCGTGACCATCTCCCTCGTCGTGACGCTGGCCACCGTCGGCTCGGTCGGCTATCTCCGCACCGAGGAGGAGCGTGGCGAGCTCAATCCGCTGCAGCTGCGCCTCTACGTCGTCTTCTTCGCCCTCTTCTCGGCGCTCATGCTCGGCTCGCTCGAGACGGGCAACCTCGGCCTGCTGTGGGTGCTGATAGAGGCCAGCACGCTCGCAAGCGCCGTGCTCGTCGCGCTCGAGGCGAAGACGCGCTCGCTCGAGGCGGCCTGGAAGTACATCATCATCAGCTCGTTCGGCGTGACGATCGCGCTCGTCGGCACGCTCTTCCTGTTCTACTCCGCGAGCTCACTTGCGCTCTCGTCCAACGAGCGGCTCACCTGGCCGGCGCTCTTCGCCAACGCGTCCGGCCTCCAGCACGACACCCTCAGGCTGGCCTTTCTCCTCGCGGTAATCGGCTACGGCACCAAGGTCGGCCTGGCTCCGATGCACACGTGGCTTCCGGACGCGCACTCCGAGGCCCCGAGCCCCGCGAGCGCGATGCTCTCCGCGGCGCTGCTCAACACGGGGATGTACGCGATCATCCGCTTCCAGGCGCTCGCAGCCGCCGACCTCGGCCGCTACCCGAACCACGTGATGCTGGTCTTCGGCTTCGCGTCGATTGTGATCGGCGCGCTGTTCATGGTCAGGCGCGGGAACTTCAAGCGTCTGTTCGCCTACTCCTCGATCGAGCACATGGGGATCATCGCGGTCGCGCTCGGCTTCGGCGGCACGCTCGGCTACTACGGCGCGCTCCTGCACACGCTGAACCACGCGATCGGCAAGTGCGTCCTCTTCCTCACGAGCGGAGAGCTCGTGCTTCGCTTCCGTACTCGCAGCTCGCTGGAGGTGGACGGCGTCCTCGGTGCGGCTCCGCTCGTGGGCGCGGTGCTGCTGCTCGGCTCGCTCGCGATCGTCGGCTCGCCGCCGTTCGGGTTGTTCCTGAGCGAGTTCACGATCGTCCGGGCCGGTTTCGCCGGTTCCTCGCTCCTCGCCGGGCTGCTGCTCCTGCTCCTCGTGCTCGCCTTCGTCGCGTTCATGCGTACGACCTCGATGATGGCGCTCGGGGAGGGGGATGTGGGGCCGGTGAGCGACGGGCCGGTCGGGAGCGCCGGGATCGCCTCGCGGGCGCCGCTCGTGGCAGGGCTGGTCGTGCTGCTCGTGCTCGGCCTGTGGATCCCGCACGGGCTGAACCACCTGATCACCGACTCGATCGAGGCGATCCGGTGAGGGGCGCCGTCGAGCTCGAGGGGGCCGCGGTCTCGCTCACCTCCGCGGGCGGACGCTTTGCCGACCTCTTCGGAGTGGGAGACGGCGACGGCCTCTCGCTGCGGCTGGTCTTCGCGCTCGACGGCGAAGGGAGGTACGTCGAGGTCGAGGCGCCGCTGAGGGGAACCGAGTACGCAGATCTCTCGAAGGCGATCCCCGCCGCCTTCCTCGAGCAGTGCGAGCTCTTCGAGCGCCACGGCGTGCGCCCGGTCGGTGCGCCTCTG
>Ga0335080_10001113_pt1 | contig 25828 bp, 13 predicted proteins | sample Lox_Sample_34_FD_206720 | JGI IMG/M metagenome (GOLD analysis project Ga0335080, IMG submission 206720) | Soil microbial communities from Loxahatchee National Wildlife Refuge, Florida, United States - Lox_Sample_3.4 | ecosystem: Environmental > Terrestrial > Soil > Wetlands | place: USA... | reverse complement strand
CGGTCGCGACCAGCAGCTCGCCGGTCGCGAAGACGGCGAGACCTTCGGGTTCCTGGCAGTCCGAGATGTTCGCGACGGTGGTCGGGACGGGCTGGGGCCCGGTCCCGGCGAGGAAGGCCTGGATGGCCGTGCCCGAGTAGGCGAGGATGCGGGCCGGCCTCTCGGCCAGGACGAGCACGTCGCCGGGAGCGTACCTGGCGCTGGCCCCGAACGAGCCCGTCCCTGGCACCACCCTCACGTCGCCGACCAGCGAGACTCCGTTCACCTGGTCGTCGATGACGCGCGCAGCGCCGTATCCGCCCGGCAGACAGCCCGCGGGAGCCGGGCTCGCCGCGCACGCCGGGTTGCGAGGCAGGTAGAGGAGGACGTCCGGGCCGCCCTTCGTCGCGTTCACCGCGTACGCGTTCCCCGCCGTGTCGAGGGTGACTGCGACCGCCGCCTTCAGGCTCGCCACGGACCCGAGGGCCGTGCAGGGCCCAGTTGGCGAGGGACAGGCGTAGGCCCGCACGTCGCCGCCCTGGGTCGAGTTCGCGGCGAGGATCGTGACGAGGTCGTTCCCGTCGTAGCGGACGGCGAGCCCCTTGAGGTTCGTGCCCTTGTCGGTCACGACCGCCTGCGACTGCCCGGTCGCGAGCAGGGCGCGCGAGATCGTGTTGTCCGCCGTCGTGAAGTAGACGGCGTCGCGAGCGGATTGCGCCTGGACCGAGGCGGCCGTGGCGAGAGCAGCGAGCCAGGCCAGGCCGGTGCGAGCTGTCGGATTCATCTCCATTCCCTCCTTGGAGGCTCGGCGCACGACCGCGGGCTCGGCGTCGCGAGGAGGGAACCCACGACGGTGGCCCGGCTGCAAGCGCGCCAGCCCACTCGAACTATCTGTCGACGGTAATGCGGGATTCTGGACGGCTCCCCGGCGCCTGTCAAGGTGTTTGCCACGGGGTCCCGAGGCGCGAGACGGGGCGGTTGGCCCTGGCGCGGCGGGACGGAGCGCCTTCGGCCCTTGGGATGACCGTGGGCGCAGGCTACAGTGGGCGTCGTGGCACGCGGGCCCCTGCTCGAGCTCTTCGACGGGTCGCTCGTCCGCCGCGAGCGGGAGGTCGGGCTGGAGCTCGGCTCACCCGGCGGGCGGATCGGAGCGCTGAGCTTCGGTGAGGTCGAAGAACGGAGCCGGCGGATGGCCGCCGTCCTCGCCGCTCGCGGCCTGCGCGAAGGCGACCGCCTCGTCGTGCAGGTCGCCAACCGCGTCGAGATCCTCGACCTCCTCCTCGCCTGTCTGAAGCTCCGGGCCGTCTTCGTGCCGGTGAACGTGCTCTACCGGGAACGGGAGGTCGGGCCCATCGTGAGCGACGCCGAGCCGACCGCGGTCGTCACGACCAAGGAGAGAGCGGCGTCGGTTCCGACGGGAACGGCGGTCTGGGACGTGGACGAGCTGGCCCTGGAAGCGGGACGGTCACCCGCCAGCGCGGCGCCGACCGTCCGTGACGACCAGGACCCCCTTGGCGGACCATCCGGGCCCGCCGATCCTTCGACGCCCGCCAGGAGGAGAGCGCCTTGGGGTGACGGGCCAGCCGCCATCGTCTACACGTCGGGCACCACGGGGCGGCCGAAGGGCGCCGTCCTCACCCACGGGAACCTCGCCGCGAACGCTCGCTCCCTCGTGGAGGCGTGGCGAATCACCGCCTCCGACCGCTACCTCGCGGTCCTGCCCCTCTTCCACGTCCACGGCCTGGGCAACGGCGTCTGCTCCTGGCTCGCGAGCGGCTGCCGCATGCGGCTCGTGGAGCGCTTCGAGCACCAGAAGGCGGAGGCCCTCTTCGAGGAGTTCCGTCCGACCCTCTTCTTCGGCGTGCCGACCATCTACGTCCGGCTCCTGGAGGTCCCGGACGACGCGGCCCGCCGGATCGGCTCGCGGACGCGCCTCTTCGTCTCCGGCTCCGCGCCTCTGCCCGCCCGCGTCTTCGAGTCCTTCCGCGCGAAGTTCGGCCACGCGATCCTGGAGCGGTACGGGATGACGGAGACGCTCATGACGATGTCCAACCCGTACGACGGCGAGCGGCGGCCGGGGACGGTGGGCCGGCCGCTGCCGGGAGTCGACGTGCGGATCGTCGGCGAGGACGGCCTCGACGTTGCCGAGGGCGCGACCGGCGAGCTGCTCGTGCGGGGCCCGGCCGTCTTCCCGGGCTACTGGCGCCGGCCCGAGGCGACCGCCGCCGCGTTCGCCGACGGCTTCTTCCGGACGGGCGACCTCGCCGAGCGCTCCGGCGACGGGTACGTGACGTTGCGCGGCCGGCTCTCCGACCTGATCATCACCGGCGGCTTCAACGTGTACCCGCGCGAGATCGAGGAGGTGCTCCTCGAGCAGCCGGGCGTGCGCGAGGCGGCGGTCGTGGGAGTGCCGGACGAGAGGCGCGGCGAGCGGCCCGTCGCCTACTTCGCCGGCGACGCCGACGAGGCCGGCCTCGAGGCCGCCTGCCGGCGGCAGCTGGCGTCGTTCAAGGTGCCGGCGGCCTTCGTCCGTGTCGAGGCCCTGCCACGGAACGCCCTCGGCAAGGTGCAGAAGCACCGGCTGGGGAGGTAAGCGCCCGCGGACGGAGGCTACTTCGCCGGCGTGAGCTCGTACCTCCGCGCCTTCGGCAGGGCCTGCTCGCTGCGGGCCTTCTGGTCCGCCTCGTCCCGGGCGGCGAGGGTCGAGGTCGTGGCGGCGAGGGACGGGTCCTTCCCCGAGTCGACGAGCAGGCGGCGCCGCAGCTTCTGCAGCTCGTGGCCGTCCCCGGCCGACCAGGCCACCGCGAACGCCTGCCACCGCATCGGCGTGTTGTAGCGGGCCAGGTTCACGCCCCGGGCCAGCTCCGTCTCCGCGAACGTGCCGACGGCCTGGCCGTCGATCTTGAGCGCGTAGCGGCCGGCGGCGAGGCCGCTCACCGCGAGGACCTGCTGGTCCAGGCTCTCCAGGTCGGCGCCCGCCTCCTGGGCGAGCTCGACCGTGGCGTCCTCGTAGCTCACCGGCAGCGGCAGCGACTCGTCGATCTCGGTCCAGGTGAGCCCCCCGCCGGCCGCGGCGAGCTCGCTCACCTCCGCTCTCCCGGCGTCTGTCACCTTCGGCCCCGCGGCGTCGATCGCGACGCGCGAGACGAGAGGCGGCGCGTTCCAGGCGCGGAGCAGCGTCGCCCCCATCACCATGTGGCCGGCGGGGCCGGGGTGGACGCGGTCGGGGACCACCTGCCGGGCGAGGCCGGGGTCGTCCTTCACCACCGCGGCGATGCCGGCGTTCACGGGGTCGCGGAAGCTGACGACGGTGGCCTTCTCCTTCTCGCCCAGCGTCGTGACGTAGCAGCCGAGGCGGCGGAGGGCGTCGTCGTAGCCGGGGGCGAACTGCGGCGGCCGGGCGACGTCGTCGAACGGCGAAGAGCGGATGAAGGTGAGCCGCACGCCGGGGAGCGCCTGCCGCAGCTTGGCCACGAGGGCCCGGTAGCCGTCGCCGAACGCGGCGAGGGTCTGCGGGTCGAAGGGCTTGTAGCCCCCGTCGTTCATGCCCAGCATGATCGTCACCACGGTGGGCTTGAGGGCGATCACGTCCCGTTCGAGGCGCACGTCGACAGGACCCGCCCAGCCTCCTCTCACCGTGTCGCCGCCGACGCCGGCGTTGTAGAAGCGGACGTCCCACCTCGGGAAGCGCGTCCGCACGTACTCCTCGACGAAGCGCCCGTAGGCGCCGTCCTGGGTGATGCTGTCGCCGTAGAAGACGACCCGGTCCCCGTCCCGGAGGGCAAAGGACGTGGACGTGTCGGGAGGCGCCGCGGGAGACGCCGCCGGGACGGCGAGGAGGGCGAGGAGAGCGAGACGGTTCATCATCGGAGGCTCCTGGGAGGTCGAGACGTCATCGTCGGGAGGGCCGGCGCCGTCGAGGAGCGAATGATATCGCCTCCGGCGTCGCCGCGCGGGTCAGCGCGGGGGCCGGGCCTCGCCGTGCGAAGGGCCGGAGGCGCCGCCGCGGAGCGAGCTCATCAGGCCCGAGCGGACCTCGTTGCGGTAGGTCTCCATCCCGGCATCGCGCGGCGGCGGTGAGGCGCCCATCTTCTCGCCGAGCTTGTCGGACAGCACGAGGGCGAGCAGGGCCTCGAGGAGGGAGCTGCCGCCGGCGCCGGCTCCGGTGCCCCCGACCACGATCTTCGGCACCACGTCGACCTTGCTCTGCTCGATCGCCTCCGCGAAGCGGCTCATCACCTGCTGCGCGAGCTGCAGCTGCGGGCCGCCGTAGGCGCGGACCTGCTCCTCGATCGCGAGGGCCTGGGCGACGCCCACCCGCGCCGCCCGGCCGGCCTCCGCCTCCCCGAGCGCCCGCACGCGCTCCGCGTCCCCTCCGGCCAGCGCCCGCACCTTGTCCGCCTCGGCCTGGGCGAGGGCCCGGATCTGCTCCGCCTCCTGCCGGGAGCGCTGGTAGGCCGCCTTGCCCTGGTTCTCCTGGATCGCGATCGCGATCTCCGACTCGGTCAGCGGCTGCTGCTGCCGGGCCCGCGCCTCCGCCTCCCGCAGCTCGCGCTCCTTGACCGCCGCCTTCTCCTGGCGGGAGTAGGTCTCGACCTGCTCCTCCGCGATCTGCCGCGCCCGGAGCTGGGTGAGGATCGTCTCGATCGCCTTGTCCCCCGCCCCGGCGTTGGGGGTGCCGATCAGGACCTCCTTCAGCTCGAGGTTGTAGCCGGCGAACCTCTCCTTCATCTGCTCGGAGGACAGGCGCTGGATCTCGCTCCTCTCCTGGATGAGCTGGATGAGGGTTCGCGTCTGGCCCACGTTCTTGAAGTAGGCCGACACCATCGGGTCGAGGGTCTGCTCGACGAGGCGCTTGACGTCGCCGAACTGCTGGATGACGAGGGGCGCCTTCTTGTAGTCGATGTGGACGACGACGGACAGCGGGAGCGAGGGCTCGAAGGCGTCCTTGGTGATGAGCTGCACCTCGGAGAGGTTCTCGTCGTAGCGGTGCGAGCCGACCTCGGTCTTGATCCACTTGAGGATGAAGTTCGTGGTCGGGACGGCGAGCACCTTGCCGGCGTAGGTGTTGAACGGGTATTTGCCGGGGAGGAGCGGCTCCTGCCACACCCCGCGCTCGCCCGCCTTCACCATCTCGCCGTGGCGGTAGGCGTCGCCGGAGAGGTCGCGGCCGGCGGCGCCGCTGTAGAAGACGACCACTCCGACGTGGCCGACCTCGATCACCGTCTTCGGGATCGTCTCCACGGTGGCGAAGAGCCGGTTCACGTAGTAGGTCCCTTCGACGAGGACCTGGAGCTGGCGGCCGCGCAGGCCGCCCGCGGCGAGGAACCGCTCCGGGTCCTGGAAGTTGTTGTGGTAGTGGTCGGCGACGTCGGGCCGGTCGCCGACCGTGGGGGCGATCACCTCGCCTTGGGGGAGCGACGGGCCGTCGTGGACGGTCACGATCCCGACGAGGTCCTCGGTGAGGACGACCGGCGAGAAGCCGCGGCGCTCGGCGAGGAGGCTCGCCATGGCCTTGAACATCTGCTCCTCGTCGCGGTTGAGCTGGAGGTAGTAGATGCCGTCTGCGGTGACGACCACGAACTGGGCGAGGTTCAGGGCGTAGGTGCCCTCGCGGAGGATGCGGCGCTGCGGGCCTCGCTGGCCGCCCTGGCGGAGGAACGCCGCGGCGTCGGTGAAGTCGGCGGCGCGGGCGTTCGAGGCGAGGGTCTGGGTGGGAGGCAGCGGCGCGCCGTCGCGCGCGAAGAGGTACCCGATCCGGCCCTGGGGGATCGTGACGAGCGGGACCACGTGCACGCGGTACTGGGTCGGGAAGAAGGCGTGCCAGCCGCCGCGCAGCACGTCGGGCTGGAAGCCCGCCTCGCCCTCGAGGGCGATGAAGCCCTTGGTCACGGAGCCGTGCAGGCTCCACACCTTCTCGACGATGCCCACGCGGTTGTTGGGGATGTAGCGGACGAGGTTCGAGCGCCAGACGACAGCGAGGACGAGGGCGACGCCGGCCACCCAGAGGGCGGCGGTCAGCTCGAGCGGCATGTCGGTCCTCCTGCCGCGGAGGCTCCCGCGGCCGGCGCGAGTCTATCGCAACCGTCTCGGCTCAGCGCCGGCCGGCGGCCTGCTCCAGCAGGCGGCCAACGGCCGGGTTGGGCTGCCGGATCTCGGCCGCCGAGCTCACGGTGACCGTCGGGATCGCGCCGTGCTCCTCGTGCAGGCGGAGGCGCAGATCCTCCTTTGCGTCGCGGCCGGAGAGGCCGGAGTACCCGATCGTCCGGCAGAGGCGGCCGAAGAGCAGCTCGCCGAGCGCGCACCCGCCCGTCCGCTCCACGCCTTCCGCATTCTCCTGCCAGCTCCGGAAGAGGTGGGCCTGCGCGAACGAGAGGCCCTGGGCGGTGATCTCGTTCCGGCCCTCTCCGCCCACGACGAGTCCGTCGCCGAGGCCGGCCACGTGGTCGATGAGCCGCAGCATGCCCTCCGTCGAGGTCCGACCCTCGACGAAGCAGTCGTGGAGGTTCTGGGAGACGAGCGTCACGTCGAGGAAGGCGGCGTCGAGGCCGAGGGCCCGCGCCGCGTCCTGGACGGCGCCCCCCAGCACCGAGCGCCACAGGCCGAGGCCGGGGTGGATCTTGGCCATCACCTTCTTGTCGCGGTGGAGGAGGCGTGTCCCGTTCGACTCCGGCACGCCGATCACCCGGTCCTCGTACCAGCCCCAGCCCTGGACGCGCTTCGTCTCGACGTCGCGGTACTGGAAGTCCCGGATGCGCGCGTAGACGGGCTGCGACGGGTCCATGTCCACCGAGTTGAAGTGCGGCATGACGCGGAAGCCCATCGACCGGGCCTTGAAGAGGAATGCCTTCGCCTCGTCGCTCGCCACGAAGGTGGGGTAGCCCTCGTCGTAGGGGAGCGTTCGCCAGTCCGGATAGTGGAGGAGGACGCGACCGGGCGGGAGCCTCGCGGCCAGGGCGTCGAGCACGTCGGCCTCGCCCGGGCACCAGGAGACGGCGAAGCGGACGTCGCCCACCCACTCGCGGCGCTCGCGCTCGCGCGCCTCGAGGCCGTACGCGCCCCACAGCCAGGCGCGGTACCGGGAGGCGGGAGAGGTCCAGTCGCCGTCGAAGACGTTGATCCGCCAGGCGAGGCCGCCCGCGGAGCGGTTCTCGTCGATCGGTCCCCAGGCCTCGGCGTCGAAGCCGAGCGCGCGGCCGGGGCCGACGTGAAGGGCCTTGTACCGGTAGCGGTCGTCCCGCGCGTGGACCCAGAAGCCGGAGGCCTTGCCGGCGAGGATCGCGAGGCCGGCCTCCCAGTGCATCGGCCACGGCCAATGGCTGTCTCGGATCAGCCGGTCGTCGAGGGGCAGGCGGATGCCCTGGAAGAGGGGCGCGACGAGCTCGAGGTCGGGCCGCAGGCCGCCGATCGTCCACCGGCAGGCGCGCACGCCCGGCCGCGAGGAGAAGGCCCCCGGCTCCACCACGAGGTCGCCGGTCTCAGGGTCGCCGGAGACCGCGATCACGCCGTCCCCGTCCCAGCCCGCGACGGTGAGCTCGGCTCGCGTCGCGGAGAGGGAGCGGGCCGAGACCTGGCCGAAGCGTCCCGCCTCGACCGGCACGAGCTCGCCGCCACGGTACACGAGAGCGAGCGCCGGCTCCCCGCCTCCCCCGGCCAGCAGCTCCTCGCCCGTCCGCCGACTCCGCAGCGAGACGAGCCGCCCCGCGTCCACGACCGCGACGAGCGTGCTGGTCTCGACCAGGACGCGCAGGCCCTCGACGCGCACCGTGACCGGGCCCGCTCTGGTCGTCGCGACGGACTCTTCGCTCGAGCTCACGGCGGCCACGCTCGCGATCCCGCCCGTGGCCGCCGTCGCCGCGGCCGCGGCCAGGAAGCCGCGTCGACCCACGCCGGCCCGACCTCGGCTCGTGCTCATGCCCACCTCCCTCGCTCGGCAACCTCGCCCGTCGATGCGGATCCTACAGCGACGACGTCGAGCCGCGCTCCGTGGGGCGAGCGGCGGGCGGGCCCGATCCGCGCGAGCCGATTGACCCCCGGCCCCGGCCGGCGATAGGGTGCGCGCGGAGGGAAGACCATGAGCGAGCCGATCGACCGCCGAGGCTTCATGCAGCGCGCCGTGGGCGCGGGCGCCGCAGTCAGCATGTCCTTCGCCGGTCCGCTGACGCGGAGCGTCCAGGGCGCGAACGACCGCGTGAGGGTGGGCGTGATCGGCGCCGGCCGACAGGGGCGCTCGAACCTCGAGGCCTTCAAGAAGCAGGGGGCCGAGATCGCCGCGGTGTGCGACGTCTACGCGCCGAACCTCCAGCTCGGGAGGGAAGCGGCCGGAGAGGGCGCCTCGACCCAGACCGACTTCCGGCGGGTGCTCGACGACCGGACGATCGACGTCGTGATCAACGCGACGCCCGACCACTGGCACGCCCTCCCGGTGGTCATGGCGTGCCAGGCCGGCAAGGACGTCTTCGTCGAGAAGCCGGTCGCGGTGACGGTGGAGGAGGGCAAGGCCATGCTCGCCGCCGCCCGCAAGCACCAGCGGGTCGTGCAGGTCGGGCTCTGGCAGCGCTCGAACGTCCATTTCCAGGAGGCGGCACAGATCGTCCGCCAGGGGCTGCTCGGCCGGGTGAGCTTCGTGCGCACCTGGAACTACTCGAACGCCTCCCCGAACGGCATCGGGAGCCCGCCCGACTCCGACCCTCCCCCCGGCCTCGACTGGGACATGTGGCTGGGGCCCGCCCCCAGGGTCCCTTTCAACGCCAACCGCTTCGGCGTCGGCGAGGGCTGGTCCACCTTCCGCCACTTCTGGGACTACTCGAACGGCATGCTCGGCGACTGGGCCGTTCACCTCGTCGACATCGTGCAGTGGGCTCTCGACACGCCGGGCCCCGTGGCCGTCACCGGCGTCGGCCAGAAGCTCGCGGTGAAGGACAACGGCGACACGCCGGACACGCTCCAGGCCACGTTCGAGTACCCGGGGTTCGTCTGCACATACGAGAACCGGCAGGCCAACGCCAACTCGATGTTCGGCAAGGGGTACGGCATCGAGTTCCACGGCACCGAGGCCACGATGTTCCTGAACCGCTCGGGCTTCGAGGTCTTCCCCGAGACGCGAAGGGTCGGGGAGACGACGCGCACCGGGAACAGGAACGAGAAGGACGTGCCGCGCTCGCCCTCGATGCGCATGGACGAGGTGGACGAGGGGCTCTTCAACCACGCCGGCAACATGCTCGAGTGCGTGCGGACGCGGAAGCGCCCGGCGTGCGACATCGAGGACGGCCTGCGCTCCTCGGCCACCTGCCTTCTCGGGGTCGTGGCCCTCCGCACGAAGGAGCGGATCGAGTACGACCCGGTCAAGCTCGAGCTGAAGAACGCGAGCGGCGCGGCGCGGAGGCTCTTCGGCCGCGAGTACCGCGCCCCCTGGAGGCTGAGCGTCTAGCTACAGGTGCCAGCCTTCCCGGTACTCGCGCCGGACGTAGGCGTTGGCGTCCTTGTCGTTCGTCACTTCCATGGCGGCGCCGTTCCAGAGCAGCGGCCGGTCGGGGAACCGCACGGCCAGGTTCCCCATGAGGACCGTCTCCGACAGGGGGCCGGAGTACTCGAAGTTGGAGCTGGCCGGCTTGCCCCCCTTGCAGGAGCGGATCCAGTCCTTCTCGTGACCGTCGGTGCCCTCGGGGATCCGCTCCAGCGTCTTGCGGGGCCGCTTGTACTTCTTCATCTTCGACTCGGGGACGATGCGCGGCGACTCACCGTAGCAGCCGGCCATGATCGCGGCCTTCTCGCCGATCAGGAGAATCCCGCCGTCCTCGTTCCCCATGCGGCGCCCGGGCTCGAGCCCGGGCGGGCGCGGCGGCACCAGGCCCCCGTCCCACCACGTCACGTCGACTTCGGGCATGTTCCCCCGAGCCGGGAACCTGAAGCGCACGATGGAGGACCGCGGATAGGTCTCGTTCCTGGGCTGCGTCTCCTCGAAGAAGGCGTGCCAGTACTTCGAGATGTTGGCCTCGACGCTCACCGGGTACTTGAGCTTCAGCGCCCAGAAGAGGGGGTCGACGATGTGACAGCCCATGTCGCCCAGGGATCCGGTCCCGAACTCCCACCACGCGCGCCACTTCGCCGGGTGGTAGGTGGGGTGGTAGGGGCGGGGACGGGCGGGGCCGATCCAGAGGTCCCAGTCGAGGCCGGGCGGGACCTCCGGCGTCTCCTTGGGCCTGTCCACCTCGATGCCCTGCGGCCACACGGGCCGGTTGGTCCAGGCGTGGGCCTCGCGGATGTGGCCGATCGCGCCGTCGGCGACCCACTCGCACATGAGGCGGGCGCCCTCTCCGGAATGCCCCTGGTTGCCCATCTGGGTCGCGACTCCCTGCTTGCGGGCGGTCTCCGTCAGGAGCCGGGCCTCGTAGACGGAGTGGGTGAGCGGCTTCTGCACGTAGACGTGCTTCCTCCGCTCCATGGCGGCCATCGCGATCACGGCGTGGGTGTGGTCGGGCGTCGCGACGATGACCGCGTCGATGTCCTTCTGCTCGTCGAGCATGACGCGGAAGTCCCGGTACCGCTTGGCGGCCGGGTACTTGTTGAACACCGGGTCGGCGAGGCCGAAGTCGACGTCGCACAGGGCGACGATGTTCTCGGCTTCGCAGCGCTCGAGGTTGCTCTTGCCCATGCCGCCGACGCCCACGCCCGCGATGTTGAGCTTGTCGCTCGGGGCGGTCGTGCCCTGCCCGCCCAGCACGTGCCGCGGCACGATGGTGAATCCGGCCGTGACGGCGGCGGCGCTGGCCAGGAACCTCCTCCGGGGGACCGCGGCGTCGTCCTTGGTTTCGGAATCGTCGGGGTGTTTCATCGAGCTCTCCCGAGACGCAGGGCCGCGGAGGTCCGTGCGGCCCGCCCGTCTCTTGCACGTGGCAGGCGGCAGAGTAGCCCCCCCCTTGGCGCGGTGTCAAAGGCCTGATGGGACGCTCGCCTCTCTGGAGCGAGACGCGCTGGAGCGTCTCACGGGCGCGGAGCTCAAGGCGGCGCTGCCGTTTGCGACGGACGCCCCCGGGTGCGTGCCGCTGCGGACCGTGCCGAGGAGCCTCGGCGGTTGACCTCTACGCCTCCCCCGATTGCGGTTAGACTACCGGCGAACCGGCACTTCCGAGGGAGTGTCGAACGACGGTAGCTCGTGACCCACACGATGCGAAAGCCGAGGGGAAACCGCCAGGGACAGGTCGTCGCGCTCGAGGTGGAGCTGCCGGCCGGAGTGACCACCGCGGACTGGGGTCTCGAGAGGGTGAGGGTGCAGAACCCCAGCATCCGCTCGTACCTCGGATGCATCCGCCTCCTCGAGGAGGTCCTCGACAGCAACTACGCGATCCTCCACTGCTCTCCCGACCACCTGCTGAAGATCTGGCGCCAGGTCGAGCGGGTGTCCGAGCTGATGCGCTCGGAGCTCCTGCCGACCCTCGGGGAGCCGTCGGTCATCCCCGGCCTCGGGGCCGCCCGGCGCCACGCCATGGCCTCGTTCCAGGATCTCGGGGAGACGGTGCTGACGGCGATGGAGGGGTACGGCCACTCCCTGCGCGCCGACCAGCTCCCCGAGGTGAGGAAGCTCCTGTGCGTCTCGACCGGGAAGATCCACGCCTTCCTGCGGGACACCTTCGGAGAGATCGTCGCCAACGACCCTCGCAGCCGGCACGACGCGGACTACTTCCTCTCGAAGCGCTTCGCCCAGGACATCGAGGAGGCGGAGTGGCTCTACACGTCGGTGTACGAGCTGGACGAGCTCCTCGACGGCCTCGAGAAGGCCTGCACGGCCGAGTTCGCGGACCTCCTGCCGAGGATGGAGAGGGAGCGGATGATCCCGCCGGAACCGGAGTGGGAGCAGACCAGGAAGCTCGTCGACCTCCTCCTCGGCGACCTGCTGCCGAAGCTCAAGGAGGTCCTCAGCCTGCGCGGCATCCGGGTGGACGACATGGAGTCGCTCGAGGCCCACGCCTCGAGCCTGTCGACCGACTGCCGGTCGGTCCTGGAGGTCTACGCCGTCGGCCGGGAAGCCATCGAGCAGCTCAAAGGGGTGGGCGGGCCGACCCTCGGCGAGCGCGAGCAGAGGGTGAAGGACCTGATCGTCTGCCACCGCGTCGTCAGCGGAAGGATGGTCAAGCTGCTCACGAGGCTGCACGCGCGGCTCCGCGACCTCGCGAGCCAGATCGCCGACTCGAAGGCCGGCATCGAGAAGCGACGCGCCTTGATGCTGGCCAAGGACCTCGTCGGGTTCCGCCCCCGGGCCAGCCGGCCCGTCCGCCGGATCCGCTAGGCCGCGACGAGCCGCCGCCCGACCCGGATGAAGGCGCGGCGGAGCGGCCGAGGAGGAACGATGACGACGCGCATCGCGAGCCCGCTCGGATGGTGGACCCGCCGCCGCTTCCTGGGAGCGACGGGCGCCTCGGCGGCCCTCGCCGCAGGTGCGAGGCACGCGCTCGCCGGGACCGAGGCGAGCGAATGGCCCCGGGGGGCCGCGTGCGTGCCGCGCGGCGACTTCGGCGAGCGCGTGGCCCTCACCGCGCGGCGGCTCACTTCGGCGGGATCGCCCGCCTACACCGAGCCCTTCATCCTGGCCGACGTGACCCTCGACCCCGAGCGCCGCTTCTGGGACTTCAGCGGCGACCTCTCCGGCCGCTACGTCGAGGCGCTGGCTGCGCTGCCCCCCGCCGGCCGCTCGGCGCGCGACCTCGAGCCCCTCGTGCGCGCGATCCTCGCGAACCAGCGGCCCGACGGACGGTTCGGGCGGTCGGACCTCGCGTTCACCGCCCAGGAGACCGGCCGGGAGCACATGGCTCTCCTCTGGGGAAACGGCCGGCTGCTGGTGGGCCTCATGGCGTACCACGAGGCGACCGGGGACGGGGCCGCTCTCGCCGCCGCGCGCCGCCTCGCCGGCTTCCTGCTCGGCGTGCGCGAGTCCGCGAGGGCTCCCGAGGTGATGCGGCGCGTCGAGGGCCAGGGCGCCTTCGGCTTCATCTGCTTCACGCAGCTCGCGGAGGGGCTCGTCCGCCTCGGCCGCGCGACCGGCGACCGGCGGGCATTCGACGCGGCGGCCGAGATCGTCCCCCTCCTCCCGCCGCGGGGCGTGCAGCACTCGCACGGCTACCTGACGACCCTGCGGGGCGCGCTCCTCCTCCACGAAGCGACGGGCGACGCGGCCATGCGGTCGTGGGTCGAGCGGCTCTGGACCGACTTCGTCGGGTCGGCCGACTACGTCGTGGACGGGAGCGCCCTCGAGTACTTCGGCTGGGGCGAGGCGTCGGACCCGCAGTCGCTGCGGGCGGCGAAGGAGGCCTCCGGCGAGTTCCCGCGCAACGAGGGCTGCGGCCTCGCCGACGTCGTCCGCCTCGCCCTCCACCTGCACCGCGTGACCGGCAAGGAGGCGTACCTCGAGCAGGCCGAGCGCTGCTACGTGAACGCCTTCGCCCACAACCAGTTCGCGACCGGCGACTTCGGCTCGCGGGTGTGGTTCCGCGACGGCCTCATGCCCACGCCCTCCGTGGACCGCGCCTGGTGGTGCTGCACCATGCACGGCTACCGCGCTTACCGGGACGTCCTCGACGCGATCGTCTCCGAGGCCGGGAACGAGGTGACGATCCGGCTCTTCGACGACGTCGACTTCGAGGGCCGGACGGCCGCGCTGCGCCTGCGCCGCACCCCGGACGGCTTCCAGGCGCTCGTGACGCGCGCGTTCGACGGGGTCGTCGCCGTGCGGCATCCGTCGTGGGCCGACGGTTACTCGATCCGGGTCGGCGGGGAGGCGGCACCGACGGCGTCCGAGGGCGGCTTCTGCCGCCTGCGCCGGACGTTCCGCGCCGGGGATCGGATCGACGGCTTCTTCGGGAATCGCCTGCGGCTCGTCCGGCCCGATGGCAGCGAGACGGCTCCTCCAGGCGTCACGCCCGTCCGCGCCGCGCTCTACTGCGGCCCGTTCCTCATGGGCGTGGACGAGGGCCTCGACCCGCTCTTCTTCAGCGAGCCCTGGCCGGGCAACGTCGCGACCCTGCCCGCGGGCGGGACGCTTCCGCGGGATGCCGCGGGCCGGGTCCGGATTCCCGTCCGCTACGAGCACGAAGGCTACCGGGGGAGCGAGGTCGCGACCCTCCGGGCGATGGGCGAGAAGCCCGCCGACGACCAGCGGACGTTCGCGGTGTGGCTCAGCTACCGGTCCGCCACTCCTCGATCTTCCTGAACAGCTCCTCCCGGGTGACGTTCTCGAACGAGGTGAACTCGACGCCCACGATGTACCGAGGGGCGAAGGGGTGCTGCTGCCTCCAGGCGACGCGGCCGTGGATGAGGATGGGGTCGGGGAGGTCGCCGAGCCGCGAGATCACGAGCTGCGAACGGGCCTCCAGGGGCACGTCCCGCCCCGTCTCGAAGCACACCCCGCCCGCCGAGATGTCTCGCGACTGGAGCTCGATCGTCTTGCGGAGGAGGTCTCCGGTCGTCGCGATGTAGAGCGGGACGCGGACCGGAAACCGAGCGTGCTGCCTCTCCTCGATCCCTTCCCTCACTGAGGACCCCCGTTCTGGTTCGCTTGGCCTCAGTCTAGACGAAGGGACGCCGGGAGTGTCAGCGGACTCCGGGGCACGACGGCGGGATCGAGCGGCGGGGCTTCAGCTGTTGACGGCCGGCTCCTGGCTCGCCGAGTCCCAGATCAGGTTGCGGAGCCCGGTCAGGGAGCTCGTGATCCGGAGCGCCCCGTCCCGAACCAGCTGCTGGGTCCCGTGGCAGATGGCCCCGAAGAGCCCCTGGATGGGGAGGGCGGCGATGCCGGGGTGGAAGCCCACCCAGGCGTTGCGGCCGCTCGCCTTGGCCACGTACAGGGCCCGGTCGGCCACGCTGACGACCTGCTCCCAGCTCAGCGCGTCGAGCTGCTCCTTGAAGAACGGATAGCACGCGAAGCCGACGGAGCAGGTGGTCCGCACGACCCGGCCTTCCCCGATGTCGAAGATGTGCTGGGAGACCCGGCTGCGGATCCTCTCCGCGAGCTCCGCGAGGCCGTCCCCGCTCAGCTCCCGGGCCACGAGCAGGAACTCGTCGCCGCCCCAGCGGACGATGATGTCCGACGAGCGGCTGGCCGCCTCGAGCAGCTCGCGCATCTGCCGGAGCACGGCGTCGCCCGCGGAGTGGCCGGCGGAGTCGTTGATCTCCTTGAAGTGGTCGAGGTCGATCATGACGAAGGCCATGTCGAGGAGCTCGATCACGGGCTCCTCGGCCTGCCGCCTGTATCGGCGTTGGAGGAGGGCGACCTCCTTCTCGAGGTACTCGGTCAGGAAACGCCGGTTCGCGAGACCGGTGAGCGAGTCGGTGATGCTGGCCTTCGCCAGCTCCTCGTTGGCCTGCTCGAGCTGGAGTTTCTGCTCCGACAGCTCGCGGGTCCTCTCCTGGACCCTGAGCTCGAGCAGCCGCGCGTGCTCCGCCTCCTGGGCCAGCTTCCGCTGCTGCACGCGGAGCACGCCGGCGATCCCGCCGGCCAGGAGCAGCAGGTAGGCGCCGTAGGCCCACGGCGTGGCCCAAGGCGCGGCCGCCACGTCGACCCCGACGGCGAGGCCGTCCTCATTCCAGAGGCCGTCGCCGCTCGCGGCGCGGAGGCGGAAGGTGTAGCGCCCGCGGTTGAGGTTCGTGTAGGTCACGCTCCTCCGCCCCTGGAGAGGGACCCAGTCCGGGTCGAAGCCCTCGAGCTTGTAGGCGAAGCGGTTGCGGAGAGGGGCGGTGAAGTCCAGGGCTGCGAACTCGAGGCCGAGCACCTTGTCCCTGAAGCCGAGGCGGACCTGGCGCGTCTCGTCCGGAGGGCCGGAGAGCGGCCGATGGTCGACGTTGACGGCCGTGAGCACGACCGGCGGCGCCACCGCCACCCGGCGCAGCCGGTCGGGCACGAACGCGTTGAAGCCGTTCACGCCCCCGAAGAAGAGCTCCCCGCTCGGGCTCTGGTGCCAGGCCCCGAAGTTGAACTCGGCGGACTGCAGGCCGTCGCTCACTCCGTAGGGCGTGACCTGACGGGTTCGCAGGTCGAGGCAGGCCAGGCCGTTGTTGGTGCTCAGCCAGAGGCGTCCCTGGTTGTCGCCGCGCACGCCGTAGACGACGTCGCTCGGCAGGCCGTCCCTCGTCGTGAACGTGTCGAAGGCCTGGCCGTCCGGCCGCATGTGGCTGAGCCCGGCGTGGGTGCCGACCCAGAGGCTCCCGGCCGCGTCGACGAAGAGGGTATGGACGACGTCCGTAGGCAGGCTGGCGCGGTCGCCCGGCCTCGACTCGTGACGGGCGAACCGCCCCGTGCGCGGGTCGAAGAGGGCGATCCCCTTCTCCATCGTGCCCACCCACAGCCGGCCGTCCGGCGCCTCGGCCAGGCTCGACACCTTGTCGGCGCTCAGGCTGGACGGGTCCTTCGCGTCAGACCGGTGGTGGATGAACCGTCCCGTCTCCGGGTCGACCATCTCCAGGCCGCCCCCGAAGGTCCCGATCCAGAGGCGGCCCTGACGGTCCTCGAGGAGGGAGGTGACGCCCTTGGCCGAGAGGCCCTCGGGGTTCTTCGGGTCGCTCCTGTAGTGCGTGAAGGCGCCGGTCGCGGCGCGGAAGCGGTCGAGGCCCGCGTCGAGGGTGCCGATCCAGAGGTCGCCCTTGTGGTCGTGCCAGAGGGCCATCACGCGGTCGCTGCCGAGGCCGCCCGGCTTCCTCGGGTCGGACCGGTAGCTCGTCATCTCCCCCGTCGTCCGGTCCATGACGTAGAAGCCGGCGTCGAACGTGCCGATGAAGAGCCGCCCCGCCCGGTCCTCGGAGAAGGACGTGACGGTGCCGCTCCCGAGCCCCACCGGGTTCCCGGGCTCGGGGGCCACATGGCCGAACTGCCAGCTCAGCGGGTTCCACTTGTGGACCCCGCCCAGCCGCGTGCCGACCCAGAGCACGCCTCCCCGGTCCTGGGCGAGCGACAGGACGTGGTCGTCGGCCAGGCTGGCCGGGTTCGTCGGGTCCTGGCGGTAGTGAACGAAGCCACGGCCGCTCCGGTCGAGGAGGTCGAGGCCTCCGCTCGTCCCCACCCACAGCCTTCGGTCGGCGTCCTGCAAGAGCGCGCGGACCTGGTCGTGGGCGAGGCTCGCCGGCACCTTCGCGTCGTTGCGGAAGCGCTCGAAGCGGCCGGTCGCGGGGTCCAGGCGGTTCAGCCCGCCGGCCGAGGTGCCGACCCAGATCGCGCCCGCGTCGTCCTCCAGGATGGCGCGCACGCGGCCGTCGCTCAGGGCCTTCGGATCCGACGGGTCGGCGGCGAAGTGCACGAAGCCCCCGGCGTCCCACCGGTCGAGGCCGCCGTCCGTTCCCACCCAGAGCCGGTCCTTGCCGTCGCGGTAGAGGACGTAGACCCGGTCGTCGACGAGGCTGGCGGCCTGCGACGGGTCGTGGGCGAAGCGCGTGAGCACGCCGCTCGCGACGTCCAGGCGGACGAGGCCGGCGTCGCGGGTGCCGATCCAGAGGGCCCGGTCCTTCGGCGCGAACCGCAGAGCCCGGATCGAGACCCCGGCCAGCTTCTCCTGCCGGACCACCCGGTCGGTGGCCCGCTGCCACAGCCCTAGCCCGCCGGCGGTCGCCACCCACAGGTCACCCGAAGGGTCCTCCTCGACGTCCCAGACGAAGCTGCTCGGCAGCGAAGCGGCGTCGCCGGGATCGTGCTTGTAGACCTTGAAGGAGATCCCGTCGTAGCGGTCCAGGCCCTCCTCCGTGGCGAGCCAGACGTATCCCCGCCGGTCCTGGAGGATGGCCATCACCGACGACTGCGAGAGTCCCTGCTCCAGCGAGAGCCGATCGAAGCGGATGGGGCGCGCCGGCGCCGCCGCGGCGGGAGCCGGGACCGACAGGGCCAGCGCCAGCCATCCGAGCAGTCCGAGGAACCGGGTCGGTTTCATGGCTCCGCCTCTCTCGAAAAAGGCTTCACGACTCCAGGGTCCGTCCGAGGCCGCAGCGCAGCATCTCGGCGAACGTCCCCGGTGGAACCGCCGGCGAGAAGAGGAAACCCTGGTACTCGTCGCACCCGTGGCGGCCCAGGAACTCCACCTGGCCCGCCTCCTCGACACCCTCCGCCACGACGCGCAGGCCGAGCTGCCGGGCCATCGCGATCGTGGCGCTGGTGATGGCCGCGTCCTCGGAGGACGTGGTCACCCCTCGCACGAACGACTGGTCGATCTTCAGGACGTCGATCGGGAACTGCTTGAGGTAGGCGACCGCCGAGTTCCCGGTGCCGAAGTCGTCGATGGCGAGCCGCACCCCGAGGGCCTGGATGGCGTTGAGCTGGGCCAGGATCTCGGGGTCGCTGCGCAAGACGCCGCGCTCGCTGAGCTCGAGCTCGAGAGACTCCGCCTCGATGCCGGTCTCCTCGAGGCTCTCCCGCACCGCCCGCGCCAGGTCTCCCCGCCCGAGCTGGCAGAGCGACACGTTCACGGCGACCCGGCAGGCCGGGAGCCCCTGCCGGCGCCAGGACTCGACCTGCCGGCAGGCCGTGCGCAGGACCCAGCTCCCGATCGCCAGCATCAGGCCCTCTTCCTCGGCGAGCGGGACGAACTCGGAAGGGGGAACGTCCCCGAGCTCCGGGCTCGCCCAGCGGAGCAGAGCCTCGGCGGCGCGCACGCACGGCGAGGCGCCGGCGACGAGCGGCTGGTAGTCGAGCCGCAGCTCGCCGCGGGCGAGGGCGTTGGGGAGGAGGCGGGCGATGGCCCGGCTCCGCTCGGTCATGCGGTCGGCCGACTGCCGGTAGAAGCGGATCGCCCCTCCGCTCTCGACCGCCTCGTGGGCGGCGAGCTCGGCCTTCTGGAGCAGGGCCTCGGCGGTCAGCCCGTCGGCGGGCGCGAGCGCGATGCCGACGCTCATCGAGACCACGATCTCCTCGTCCCCCGCGAAGTAGCGGCCGGACAGCCGGTCGAGCAGGAGCCGCGCGACGGCCTTCGCCTCCGGGCCGCCGGGCAGCCCCGTGAGCAGGACGGCGAAGAGGCCCCCGCCGAAGCGGGCGGCCATCGACAGGGAAGGCCCGGCCCCGGAGCGCCGCAGCTCCTCGGAGCGGAGCACGGCGGTGAGCCGCTGCGCCACCTGCTGGAGGACCGAGTTCGCCCGCGCCCGCCCCAGGCGGGTGTTGAGCTTCACGAGGTGCTCGATGTCGAGGAGCGCCACCGCGACCTGGCTCTTCGCGGAGGCCCCGACGAGCGCGCTTTCGAGGGCGCGCTCGAGCCGCTCGGGGCCGGGCAGGCTCGTGAGCGTGTCGAACCGACCGCGCCAGAGCGCCTGCCGCCGCTCGTCCTCGAGGGCCGTGCGGAGGCGCGCCACCTCCTCCCGCACCCGCCCGAGGTCGCCCGTGGTCTCGGCGAGACGGACGAGGCGCTCCGCCCGGCGTGCGGCCACGCGTCCCCCGAACGAGGCCTCCACCACGTCGCTCGCCCCCGCCTCGATCGCCATCGCCGCGTCCCGCGGGCCGGAGCAGAGCGCGAGGAAGGGCACGTCTGCACCCTCCGCGTGCCGCCGCACGACCTCGCACAGGCTCCGTCCGCGCTCGTCGCGGAGGGTCGGGTCGGCGAGGACGACGGACGGACGGGGCGGAGTAAGCCGCTCGAGCGCTCCCGCCACGTCCTCGACGGTGACCACGTCGAAGCCCGCCGCGGCGAGCGAGGCCGCCGCCTCCCGGCGGGGCGCGCCGTCCAGGCCCGCGAGGAGAGCGCGGCGCCGGGGGGTGGGGATCGCCTCGGTCGCCGGGTCCTCGGCGGATCTCAGGAGCGGCAGGAGCGGGAGTGCCACGGTGCCTCGAGTCAGGGTCGATCGGGATGGTGTGTGGACGCCGTCACGGGTCGTCGACCAGCTGGGCTTCGCTCGCCAGGAGGGGATCCGCGACGCACTCCGACCACAGGACGGCCTCGCTCCAGAGCGTGCTCTCCGACCAGAGCGTGGCCTCCGACCAGAGCGTGGCCTCCGACCACAGGGTGGCGTAGGGCGTCACCGTGGTGTCGGGCTGCTGGACGCCGTAGGAGCGCAGGATGGGCTCGTCACCCGCTGTCGACTCCGACCACAGGACGGCGCTCGACCAGATCGCGCGGAGCGAGAAGGCGGGCGCGGACCAGAGCGCCGCGGTGTTCTCGAAGCCCAGCTCGCCGGTGTCGGCGTCCGGGAGAACGAGCGGCGAGGGGGCGTCCGCGACGTCCCCGGTGGTGCCGAGGGCGCCGGTGATGTCGAGGAGACCGGCCCCGGTGGCGAGCGGGCTCCCGGCGGCGGGCTTGCGTGCCGACAGCATGAGCCGGGCCTTGACCGTCCCCGGGTTCAGGGAGGGATCCTGCTCCAGCATCAGCGCGACCGCCCCGGCCACCATCGGTGAGGCCATGCTCGTGCCCGAGAGCTCGAAGTACTGCGTCACGTCGGGGAAGGCGGGGTCGCCGGCCACCCGCCTCTCCGGGGCCAGGAGGTCGAGGTACGAGCCGGCGGCCCGCGTGGAGACGATCCGGTTGCCGGGCGCGATCAGGTCGGGCTTGGCCACAAGGTCGACGAGCGTGGGGCCGCGCGAGGAGTAGGTGGCCAGCGTGTCGTCCGAGGTGTCCGGCGTCCCCTGAGTATTGCTGGCTCCGACCGTGATCACCTCCCGCGAGTTGCAGGGGCTGGTGATCGTCCCGTCGCCGTCGCGGCCTTCGTTGCCCGCCGAGCACACGACGACGACGCCCGCGTGCCAGAGGGTCTCCACCTCCTGGACGAGCGGGTCGAGCGCGGCCGGCTCGTACACAGGGTGGCCGAGGGAGAGGTTGAGGACCCGGATGTCGAGGGAATCCTTGTTGGCGAGCACCCACTGGAGGGCGGCCAGCACGTCCGACGTCGTCCCGCTGCCGGCTCCGTCGAGGACGCGCAGCGAGACGAGGCTGGCCGCGGGAGCGATTCCGGCCAGCCGGCCCCCGGAGGCGGCGCCGCTCCCGACCAGGATGCCGGCGACGTGCGTCCCGTGGCCGTTCGGGTCGACGCTCGCCGCCTCGGCGCGGCCGGGATCGTCGGGGAGGTCGAACACCGGGGTGGGGCTCGGGTTGCCCACGAAGTCGACGGACGCCACGAGCGTCTGGAGATCGGGGTGCGGAGCGACGCCCGAGTCGACCATGGCGATCGTGACCCCGGCGCCCCTCAGGGAGCCCTCGGGCGTGAACGGCCCTGGCTCGTTCGCGGCCTGCCGCGCGATGTCCATCGCCAGCGCGACAGGCTCGTCGCTGGCCACGAACTCGACGTCCGGGCTGTCGGCCAAGGCGGCGACGGCGGCCGCGGGGAGCCTCAGCGCGATCCAGCGCGACGACCCCCGAAAGTGCCGACGGATCCGGCCGCCGAGCCGGTCGGTGAGGCTCCGCTCGTTCGCCCCCGGAGCCTTTCGGAAGCGCACGAGCACGTCGACCGTCTCGGACTTCCGCCGTGTCGCCGCTCGCTCTCGGACCCTCGCGCTGAGCTTGCCGTACTGCGGGTGCTGGCCGGCCGGCGCCGCGTCCGCGAGCGCCGCCGGCACCAGCAGGGCGAAGATCAGCGCGGGAACCACCCGCGGACGGCTCGTTCGAGGTCTCGCCATCATGCTTCCCGCTCCCGGCCGCGTGTCACTGCATCGACGATGCCACCGCCCGAGGCCGGAGCCTTGCCGATCCATCCTTCGTGCTCTCAGCGGCTTGGAAGGAGGCGGCGGCAGGAGCCGAAGGTTCTCGGTGACGCGGGCCGGCGAGCCGCCGGAATTCCGGCGCACCATTCCTCAAGAACGGCGAGCGAGGGTCGCTCTTCGCCGGAGGAGGGTGGGCTCGGTCACGCCCAGGAGCGCCGCGGCCGTGTGCGCGTCGCCTGAGGCGGACGCGTCGATCTCGGTCAGCAGGCACGCCTCCGCCCGCTCGCAGGCGTCCGTCCCGGAGTCCCGCTCCCGGATGAAGGCCTCGAGGACGCCGGCCACGGCGGGCCAGTGAGGTGGGCGGACGGCCTGCCCGGCCGTCTGACGGGCGCTCGCGGAGTGCAGCTGGCGCCTGTAGGTCGTGTCGGGGATGCCCAGGAGGCCGGCGGCGCGTCGAGAGACGCCGCCGCAGAGCCGGTCGGCCGTGAGGACGAGGTCTTCGGACAACCACTTGCCGACCGGGGAGAGCTCCGGTCGTCCCGCGGCGAGGGCGTCCGCGACGACCCGGGCCAGGGCCGCTCGCAGCTTGGCCGCCGGGTTCGCGCCGTTCGCCGGCTCCTCGCGTGGCGGCTCGGTGGGCGCCCCCGCTTCGCGGGGCGCGGCCGGTCCGGGGACGGAGCCCACGTGCACGGAGAGGCCGTGAAGGTCGTCGACGTCCACCTCGGGCCCCTCGCAGAAGAGCACCGACGTCAGGATCAGGTTCTGCAGCTCGCGCACGTTGCCCGGCCACCGGTACGCCTCGAGTGCCTCCTCCGAGCGGGCCGTGAAGTGGTGGGCCGGGCGGCGGTAGAGCGCGGCGAACTGCTTCAGGAAGATGCCGGCCAGGTGGACGATGTCCTCGCGGCGCTCGCGCAGGGGGGGCACGTGGAGCCTCACCACGTTCAGGCGGTGGAAGAGGTCGGGCCGGAACTGGCCCTCGTCCACCTTGACCCGGAGGTCGACGTTCGTGGCCGCGATGATCCGCACGTCGACCGTCTGCGGCACGACGCCGCCCACCGGCGTGAACTGCTTGTCCTGCACGAACCGCAGCAGCTTGCTCTGGAGGTCGAGGGGCAGGTCGCCGATCTCGTCCAGGAACACCGTGGAGCCGTCGGCCTGGGCGAACCGGCCCCGCTTGCGGGCGTGGGCCCCGGTGAACGCCCCCCGCTCGTGCCCGAAGAGCTCGCTCTCGATGAGCGTCGGCGAGATCGCGCTGCAGTCGACGACCACCATCTCCCGCTCCCGGCGGCCGCTCAGCTCGTGCAGCGTCGAGGCCAGCAGCTCCTTGCCGGTGCCGCTCTCGCCGGTGACGAGCACGGTCGTGTCGGTGTGCGCCACCTTGCGGGCGGTGGCGAGAAGAGACTCGATGGCCGCGGACCGGTAGGCGAGCCGCGAGCCGTGCACCACCCGGCGCAGGTCGGTGACCTCGGCCTCCAGGCGCTCCTTCTCCTCGCGCTGCCTCTCCCGCTCGCGCTCGATGAGCCGGACCCGGTCGAGCGCCACCGCCATCTCGGACGCGAGGGCGTCGAGGAACCGGCGGTCCGACCCCTCGAACGACACCGCGAGGGAGCCCACCTCGAGCACGATGCCGCCGAGGCAGCGATCGGGCAGGGCGAGGGGCATCGCGCAGAGGGACAGCTCGCCGGGCTCCCCGCCGCCCGTGGCGACGAAGTTGCCCTCGCGGCAGGCCCTCTCCACGATGGCCAGGTCCTGCTCGGTGACGCGGAAGGCCTGCGTGCCCCCGTCCACGCGCTCCAGCCCGCCCACGAGCTCGAAGGCGCCCGGGCGCGAGCGCTCGAGGACGCCCACCCGGCGGGCGTGGAGGGTCTCGAAGAGCCGCTCGGTGAAGCCTCGGGCGAGTTCGGCGGCGTCGGTCGATGCGGCGACGGCGGCCACCGAGTCCAGCAGGAGCCTCATGTTGCGGTAGTCGGTCGACTTGTCGCCGGTGAAGATGCCCTGGAGGCGGTCGAGGCTCCGGGCGTGCTCCACGTCGGAGCCCTTCTCCCAGACGCGGACGCTCCCCGAGGTCCCGCGCTTGGCTGCGCTCAGGGCCTGGTCCGCCCGCCTCACGAGCTCGTGAGCGTCGACGGGCTCCTCGAGGTCGGTCGCGGCGACCCCGGCGCTGAACTCGAGGCGGAGGATCCCGCCGTGGTAGCGCTGCTCGCTCAGCCGGCGCACGACGTTCTCGGCCACGATCCGGCTGTCCCCGACCGGGGTGTCGAGCAGGATCACGGTGAAGATCGCGCCCCCGTAGCGGGCGACGTGGTCGTGGCTGCGGAGGCCCGCCCGGATCTCGGCCGCGATCTCGCGGAGCACGCGGTCGCCCGAGCGTCGGTCGAGCCGCTCGTTGACCCATCCGAAGTCGTCGGGGCCGAGCAGGAGGAGCACCGTCGGCCGGCCCGTCTCCCCGGAGCGGGCGAGGGCCACCTCCAGCTCGGCCTGGAACTCCGCCCGGTCCGGCAGGCCGGTGACGTGGTCGAAGAGCGAGCGAGAGAGGGTGCGCGAGTGGGCGGCGAAGGCCGCAGCCACGCCCAGGAAGCCCTTCCACCACCGCTCGTCGCGGAGCGTGTCGACCGCGGCGTCGGGGACCCAGGGGAGGCCGTCGCGGTGAGCGCCCGCGGGCGGAGAATGGCCGTCGAACCGCATCCCGATCCAGGCGATGAGGCCGGCGCGGGGGTCCTCGCGCCGCCGCCGCTCCGGCCCGGCCGCTTCCTCCTCCGCCCGCAGCGTCACCCAGCGCAGCGGGATGCGGCAGAGCACGCCCCGGCCGCCCTGGCTGGTGATGCGCACGGCGCCCTCGCCCGAGTGGGCGGGCGTGCCGAGGCGGGCGTGAAACCGGGCGGCGCTCTCGCCGTCGGCGAGCTCGGGCAGCGGCTCCAGCCGGCCGTCGTGGACCAGGATCTCGCGCTCGCCACCCGGACCGGGCGGGACGTAGAGCGAGACCGACGCTGCGCCACTCAGCCGTCGAACCAGGCTGACGTAGGATCGCAGGATGCCGGTCGCTTCGCTCATTCGAGTCCCGGCGTAGGAAGGGCAAGGTCGATGCCAGATCGCCAAGTCGTTGATACGAAAGCGAGAACGCCTACGTCTCGACCTCGGCCTGTCCGCTTCTCGGCCGCCGCACGCGAGGAACGGGAGCGACCCCCGTGTCATCCGCCCTGGAGAGGCCTTGCCTGCGGCCCGCCCCTGACCGCCCAGGGCTCTCGACTGGATCATCGGCCGTCTCGGGGACGCCCTGGCGAGCCTGGACTCGAAGCGTCCCGGCGCCTTCCTCGCCGCGCTCAGATCACACGGTCGTAGAGGTGGGTCGGGACCGGACGGCCCGGCCGAAGGCTGCGAAGAGATGATGCTTCCCGCCGCTCGCGTCAGGCTCGCGGTCAGCGCCCCGCCGCCGCTCGACGGCGGGACCTTGACGTGTCCCACGGCGGCCCGGCGTTCAACCAGCCCAGGACGGCTTCGCGCGAGCGCCCACTCTCGCTCGACTCCGCCTGCCTCGCGATCGGTCTTCCCTTCCTCAGGTCGGCGGTGACTCCGGAGCCGCCGTCCGATCGTCGCCGCTCGGCTGCCTCCCTCGCGCCGCGACCGCGACGGCGATGCCGCCCAGGATGAGGACGCTCGCCGCCGGCAGGCGGGAGGAGACGGGCTCGCCCAGGAAAGTGACCGCGCCCGCGGCGGCGAGCGGGGGAGCGGAGAGCTGGACGATCGCGGCCCGCGTCGCCGTGAGGCCGCGGATGGCCGCGTACCAGACGGCGTAGCCGAGGCCCGAGGCAATGGCTCCGGAGGCCAGGGCGAGCCACGCGCCCTCGGGGCGGAGGTGCACGGCCCCGAGGAGCGCCGCCGCCGCCTCCGCCGCGAGAGCGAGTGGCAGCGCCCGGCCGAAGCTCGCCGCGTTCACGGCGACGGCGTCGCCCCGTCCGCGTCCCCGGAGCGAGTAGATTCCCCAGGCTGCGCCGGCCGCCAGCATGAGCAGCGCGCCCAGGGGATCGGGCGCCGAGAGGCCGGGCCGTGTGAGGAGGAGGAGGCCGGCGAGCGAGCAGGCGAGACCGACCCACTCGAGCGGCCGCGGGCGCTCGCCGGCGGCGAGGCCGGCACCGTTCATCGTGAGCTGGACGGCGGCGAAGAGGACGAGCGCCCCCACCCCGGCCGGGACGCGGGTGTAGGCGAGGGAGAACCCGGCGGCGTAGGCGAAGAGCGCCACCGCCGAGCCCCATGCGGGCCCCGGAG
>Ga0335080_10001112_pt1 | contig 25835 bp, 25 predicted proteins | sample Lox_Sample_34_FD_206720 | JGI IMG/M metagenome (GOLD analysis project Ga0335080, IMG submission 206720) | Soil microbial communities from Loxahatchee National Wildlife Refuge, Florida, United States - Lox_Sample_3.4 | ecosystem: Environmental > Terrestrial > Soil > Wetlands | place: USA... | reverse complement strand
CGGCCGCGCCGTTCGTGCGAGCCCCCGGGTGGGTCTGTGGGCTCGACATGCGAGGGCGCATCCTCCAGCCGCCGGACGGTAGCGCGCCGCCGCGTCGGGCTGCTGCGCCGGAGCCGGCTCAGCGGCGGGGCGTCATCCGACGGCGCGGGCGGCGCCCTCGGCGTCGGCGAGCAGCCCTTCGAGCAGTGCGAGCCCGCGGCCCCAGAAGCCCGGCTCGGCGATGTCGAGCCCGGTTCGCGCCACGACCTCGCGCGGCGGCTCGCGCCCGCCGGCGGCCAGCATCTCCAGGTAGCGCGGCGCGAAGGCCGCGCCCTCCTCGTCGTAGCGCTGCACCAGGGCGAGCGCGAGCAGCTCGCCGAAGGCGTACGCGTAGCAGTAGAACGGGCTGTGCACGAAGTGCGGGATGTAGAGCCACCACCACCCGTAGTCGTCGCGCAGCTTCACGGTGTCGCCGAACATCGGGCGGTTCGCGGCGAGCCAGAGCTCGTTCACGCGCGCCACCGGAAGCTCGCCCTCGCGGCGCCGCGCGCCGTGCAGCGCCTCCTCGAAGCGCGTCATGACCACCTGCCGGAAGACGGTGGCGAACGCGTCCTCGAGCTTCCCGCACAGGAGCCCGAGGCGCACCGCGGGATCGCGCTCCTCGCGCAGCAGCCGGCGGAACACGAGCATCTCGCCGAACACGCTGGCCGTCTCCGCGGTGGTGAGCGGCGTGTCCTGCTCGAAGAGACCGCACGGCCGCGCGAGCCACTGGTGCACGCCGTGCCCGAGCTCGTGGGCGAGGGTCATCACGTCGCGCAGATTGCCGGTGTAGTTGAGCAGGACGTACGGGTGCGCGCTCGGCACGGTCGACGACGAGAAGGCGCCGCCGCGCTTGCCCGGCCGCAGCTCCGCGTCGATCCAGCGGCGCTCGAAGAAGCGCTCCGCGACCTCGGCCATGCGCGGCGAGAAGTCCCGATACGCGTCGCGCACGACGCGGCGCGCCTCGCCGAACGCGCGCGGCGCACCCGACGCCTCGCCGGTCCGGTCGACGGGCGCGTAGCGGTCGAAGTCGAAGAGCTCGTCGAGTCCCAGCAGGCGCCGCTTCAGCCGGTAGTAGCGTTGCACCAGGTCGTAGCGCGACTCGCACGCCGAGAGCAGCGCAGCGACGGTCGGCCCGTCGATCTCGTTCGCCAGGTGTCGCTCCGCCATCGCATCGGGGTAGCGGCGCAGCCGATCGCGCACCGCCTTGTCCTGGACCAGCGTGTTGAAGACGAAGCCGAGCAGGCGCTCGTGATCGCGCAGGCCGCGCGTCAGCGCGTCGGCCGCGCGCCGGCGCACGGCGCGGTCGGGCTCGTAGAGGAGGGCCAGCACCTCCTCCTCGCTCCGGGATTCCTCGCCGCTCTCCGTCGCGAGCGGAAAGCGCAGCGCGCCCAGCGTCTCGTCGAAGAGCCGGGCGAACGCGCGCGGCCCGCCGTTGGCAGTCTCCTCGAGCAGCTTCTCCTCGGGCTCCGAGAGCAGGTGCGGCCGGTAGCGGCGCATGAGCCCGAGCAGGTGGCGGCGGCGCGCCAGCGCCGGGTCGGCGAGCAGTGCCGCAGCGCGCGCGTCGTCCACGGCGACCCACTCCAGCTCGAAGAAGACGAGCGCATTGCGCAGCTCGGAGAGCCGCTCCTGGACGCGCTGCAGGAGCGCGCCGTGGCGCGGCGCCGAGGTGTCGGCGGCGAACAGGAGCTGCGCGTAGTGGCTGGCGCGGTGCGCCGGCTCCTCGAGGGCCTCGAGCTCGTCGACCGCGGCGGCGAACGCCGTCGCGTCGAGCGAGCCGATCCGGCCGCGCAGCCGCCCCGCGAAGGCGGCCGCGGCCTCGAGCGCCCGCGCCAGGTCGGCCTCGAGCGCGGGATCGTCGGGCCCCGCGTAGAGATCCGCGAGATCCCAGGCGACACCGGCCGCCGGCCCCGCGTCGTGCGGCGTCGATGCAGGAGCTGTCTCCGCCATGGCGGCCGACGATATCGTAGACTCGCGCCGACATGAGCGACGCGCCGCGCGAATGCCGCATCGACGCGCGCGGCCTCGCGTTCCGCGCGCTCGAGTGGCCGGGCGCGGCGCCCGGCGCGCTGCTCCTCCACGCGACGAGCTTCTGCGCCGACGCGTGGCGGCCGGTGTGGGAGTCGGCGTGCGCCTCCGAGCCGCGTCCCCGGCGCGCCGTGGCGGTCGACCAGCGCGGGCACGGAGGCAGCGACGCGCCCGCTGCGGCGTCCGCCTACGCGTGGACGGAGCTCGCCGAGGACGCCGCCGCCCTGGCGGAGGCAATCGGGGCTCCCCTCGTCGCGGTCGGGCACTCGAGCGGTGCCACGGCGCTCCTCGCCGCGGCGGGGCTGCGACCCGCCGCCTTCGCGGCTGTGGTCGCCGTGGAGCCGGTGCTGTTCGAGCGCGGCGCCTCGTTCGCCGCCAGCTCCGAGCTGGCCGCCGCCGCGCGCCGCCGGCGCGATCGCTTCGCCTCCCGCGACGAGGCGCGCGCACGCCTTCGCGCCCGCTTTCCGTACTCCGGCTTCGCTCCCGAGGCGTTCGAGGCGTGCCTCGACGGCGTCCTCGCGTCGACACCCGATGGCGTCGTCCTGCGCTGTCCCGGCGAGCGCGAGGCCTGGTGCTACGAGGGCGCGTCGGCGCTCGACCTGTGGCCGCTCGCGGCGCGCATCGCGGCTCCACTGCTGCTCGTGCTCGCCGATCGCAGCGCGGTGCCGGCGGAGCTCCGCGACCGACTGCTCGACACGCGCCCGGGCGCCCGCGTCGAGACGATCGCGGGCGCCACGCACTTCGCCGCGCTCGAGCGGCCCGCCGAGGTGGGACGCGCGATCGGGCGCTTCGCCTCCGAGGTGCTGCGCTGAGCGGGTCCTCGACTCAGCCGCCCATCGCCCGGCGCCGGCGCCCCGCCGCTCCGAGCGCCGCGATTCCCAGCGCGAGCAGCCCGAGCGTCGTGGGCTCGGGGACGAATTGGATGCTCAGCGTCGCGAAGACGGGGACGACCGTCGAGGCTGCGATGTTGGTCAGGATGTTCCCCGGCGCGACCAGCCGGAGCTGGCCGCCGTCCCCGAACGTGCTCGAGGCGAGCGAGGCGGGCCCGTGCGCGAAGCCCATCTGCGTGATCGTGCCCACGGCGGCCGTGCCCGTGGTCCAGACGCCGCCCACCACGGTGACGTTCACGACGGTGGCGATCACCTGAACGCCGCCCGCGCCGACCTCCGTGAGCGGGATGGAGAGATTCCCCGGCGGCGACGCGCTACACGGCGCGAAGAGACACACCTTCGAGACGCCGAAGAGGGGCATCGCACCGCGGAGCGCGCCGCCGCTGCGGTCGAAGCGGCCAGCGCCGCTGTGCACGGTCAGGAGCACTCCCTGGATCGGGAACGCGGAGGGATTGCTCACGGGCTGCAGCCGGCCGGTCGTCGCGAACGGCGACGCGGACAGCATCAGCGTGTCGAGGGGGGAGGCGCCGCTGCCTCCGCTCGCGCGGGCGATCCCGCTCCCGGCGACCCCGAACGGTGGCAGCACGGCGATCTGCAGCGCGAGGGTGCCTCTGAAGGGAAGCACGGCGCCGCGCGCCGGGACGGCGAGAAGCGCTGCGGCGACGAGGAGAAGGGACCCCTGCACGCGCGTCACGCCAGACTCCGCGGCTCTCCGGCTCTCGGCGCCCCATCGTCCGACCCACATCTTCTCATGCAGGTCGGGCGCGGTCAACCTGTCTTCTCGGCGAGGCGCATGCACCTCGCCTCGGGTAGCGTCTTCTTGTGGCATGCCCTCGCCTGATCCTCCACGCCGACATGGACGCCTTCTACGCGTCGGTCGAGCAGCGCGATCATCCGGAGCTGCGCGGCCGCCCGGTGATCGTCGGCGGCACCGGTCGACGCGGCGTGGTGTCGGCCGCGAGCTACGAGGCGCGGCGCTTCGGCGTCCGCTCGGCGATGCCGGGCTTCGAGGCGCGCCGCCTGTGCCCGGACGGCGTCTTCCTGCGCGGCGACATGGCGCGCTACGCCGCGGTGTCGCGGCAGGTCTTCGCGATCTTCGAGCGCTTCTCGCCCGCCGTCGAGGGCCTCTCGCTCGACGAGGCCTTCCTCGACCTCTCGGGCACCGAGCGCCTGCACGGCGGCCCGCGCGCGGCCGGCGAGCGCCTGCGCGCCGCGGTGCGCGAAGAGCTCGGGCTCGCCGTCTCGGTGGGCATCGCCCCGATCAAGATGGTCGCCAAGCTCGCGAGCGAGGAGGCCAAGCCCGACGGGCTCCTCGAGGTCCGCCCCGACGCGGTGCGTTCGTTCCTCGCCCCGCTTCCGGTGGGCCGCGTCTGGGGCGTGGGCGCGGTGGCGGAGGAGCGCCTGCGCAGGGCGGGCTTCGCGACGATCGGCGACCTCGCGCGCGCGGCGCCGGCCGTCCTCGAGCGGCTCCTCGGTGCAGCGCTCGGCGCGCAGGTCGCGCACCGGGTGCGCGGCGAGGACCCGCGCGAGGTCGAGCCCGACCGCGCGGCGGTCTCCTACAGCGAGGAGAACACCTTCGAGGCCGACGTCTCCGACCGCGACCGCATTGCCGCGGTGCTCCTGGACCACGCCGAGGCGGTCGCGCGGCGCCTGCGGCGCGACGGCCTCCGCGCGCGCACGGTCGTGCTCAAGGTGAAGCTCGGAGCCCGTATCCGCCCCGGCCCGCGCGGCTTCGCGATCCTGACGCGACGCGCGACCCTCGCCGAGGCCACCGACGACGGAGCCGCCCTGGGCCGCGAGTCGCGCCGCCTGCTCGAGCGCGTTCCGCACGAGCCGATCCGGCTGGTCGGCATCGGGGCGACCGGGCTCGAGCGCACCGAGCGCCCGCAGCTCGGGCTGTTCGAGGCGCCCCGCGCGTTGCGCCGCAGCGCACGGCTCAACCGCGCGCTCGACGAGATCGTCGAGCGATTCGGCGCGCGCGCCGTGGTGCGCGCGGGCCAGCAGGAGGGCGAGCGGGCAGGGCTCTCGCTTCAGCGCAAGCGAGGCGAGCCGGCGCCCGATCCGTCCCCGGCGTCGAAGCGGTAGACCCGCATCGGAGGGACGTTGCGCACCTCGAGCGCCACGCTGGGCGGTCCGAAGACCTCGCGACCCAGCACGGCGACGCGATCCCGCACCTGGTAGGCCACGAAGCGGCCGCCCGGCGCGAGCGCGCCGCGCACCGAGTGCAGGATGTCGAGCGCCAGCGCGCGCGGCATGGTCGAGAAGGGAATCCCGGAGATGACCACCTCCGGCGCGGCGAGCCCGTGGGCTACGAGCGCGTCGGTGATCTCCGCAGCGCTGCCGCAGTGCACCACCAGGCGCGGGTCGGGCAGGCGCTTGCGCACGCGCTCGGCGAGGCGCGGGTTGATCTCGATCGCGAGCAGGTGGGCGTCGGGCCGCAGCGCGCGCAGCAGCGCCTGCGTGGTCCCGCCGGTGCCCGGGCCCAGCTCGACCACGACGCGGGCATCGCGCAGCGCCGCGGTGCGCGCGACGCGGCGCTCCAGGAAGCGAGAGCTCGGGATGATCGAGCCGACTTCCATGGGACGCTCGAGGAAGCTTCGGAAGAAGAGGACCGGGGCGTCGCCGACGCCGCGCGCCCGGCGCCGGGTCGAGAGGGGTCTCTGGGTCGCCATGGAGCGGCGTGTAGCGAGATGCGCCGCGGGGGTCAAGACGTGTGTCGGCCCGCGTCAATCGTAGAGGGCATCGACCTCCCAGACGCGCCGCAGGCGGTCGAGGCGCAGGCGCACCAGGCGGCCGTCGCTCGTCGCGACGTCGAACGCGTCGAAGGCGAAGCGCTGCTCCTCCGACCACCAGCCGCCCGAACTCCGCCAGGGCCCCGCGCAGTGCAGGACCTCGCCGGTGGCCACCGCGCTGCGCAGCCAGGCCGGTCGCCCCGCGCGCAGGCGCACCTCGGCGCGCAGCGGAGGACGCAGCGCGCGGAGGCAGAGCACAGGGGCGCGCAGGCTCTCTGATCCATGGGGCGCTTCGCCCGCAGCGGGTGCTGGGCCGAGGGTGAAGGGCTCCAGCGCGAACGCGCTGGGGCGGTGATCGTCGGGGATGCGCGGCACGCCGACGCGGTCTGCGCCGACGAGCGCCTCGAGCTCGGCGAGCAGCGCGTCGAGCGCGGCAGGCGCGGGCCCCGCGGGCCGGAACAGGTCGAGCTGATCTCTGCGGGCGGGGCACCCCTCGGCGGCCAGCGCAATGAAATCCACCGGTGCCGTAGGAGGCTCGTGCTCGAACGCCCGGCGCAGGCGCCGAAGCCAGACGCGCGGATCCCCAGTGGGTGCAGCGAGTGCGAGATGTCGTCGATCGCGCCCGCGGCCGGCGCGGAGCTCGACGTCGATCTCGCCCGCCGCGAGGTGGCGGACGGCGAGCCGCGCCAGCAGGCGTACGACCAGCCCGCGCAGCGCGAAGGCCAGCGGCTCGAGGTTGTCGATGGGAGCCTCGAGGTCGATCGACTCCTCGATGCGCGCGTCGCGTATCGCCGGAATCGGCGGCTCGCTGCGCTCGCCGCGCAGCCGCTCGAGCAGGTGCAGCAGTTCGGGACCGAGGCGGGCGGCGGCGTGTCGGGAAGACGCTCCGGCGCAGAGCTCGAGGAGCGGCCCGCAGCGATGGATGCCGAAACGCGTGAGCCGCTCGCTCGACGCATCGTCGAGGTCGAGCAGGTCGACGGGCAGCGGCGTCAGGAAGGCGACCTCGGCGCCGGGTGGGATCACGCAGGTGGCGTCGGGTCCCTCGCGTGCCGCGGTGCAGCGCGCCGCCAGCTCCGCCAGTGCGCGCGAGCCCGCCACGGCCGCGGCCGCGGGCAGGCCGAGCGCGCGGGCCCGCGCTGCGAGCGCGGTGGCGAGCCCGGTCTCCGACCGGGGAGGCCCCGACCGGGGCCGTTCCGACCCTGCGGCGAAGGCCGACACGTCGATGTGTACGACGGCCTCGCCCGCGCGCACTCCTTCACCCGGCGGGGCGAGCGCGGCGCGCAGCGAGGCGGAGAGCGCGACGTCGAGCAGTGCGTCGCGTGCCGCGCGCTCGCGCGCGGGAGACGCCACGCGGACGCACAGCGCGGCGCACACCGAGCGGGCCTGGGCGATCGCGCTGCCGCGCCGGACGCCGGCGTGGGCGGCGGCGGGCGAGACGGAGAGCACCGTGGCCCGAGGCCCCGATTCCGAGACGACGGCCAGCGGCAGCCCGGCGAGCTCAGGATGCGCCCGCAGCTCCGCGACCGCGGGCAGGTCCGGCACGATCAGGCACGCCACGCGCAAGGGGGGGAACCTTCCAATGGACCGGGACGAATCCCTCCGAGGGGCGGAGGCGATGGCGTGTCAGGGCGACGCGTGCCTCGATTCCCTCGAGCCAGGCGGGGCTCGTGGCGAAGCGGAGTCGGATCGCGCGCAGGTCCACGACCAGCGCGGCGTGCGAGCCGACCAGGCGATCTCGCCCCAGCACGGTGAGGGCCGTGCCGCTCGACGCGGCGGCGCGCGCGAGGCGCATCCAGGCCGCGGGCGCGAGAGCGCTCGCCGCCGGCGGATCGACGGCGCGACAGAGGTCCAGCACCACGAGCGCGAAGCCGCGAGCCGCGAGCAGGTGCTCCGCGCTGCGCAGGGCCTCGCGGATGCGAGGGGCGCGCACCCAGAGCAGGCGGTCGAGGTCGATCCCCGTATCCCGCGCCGAGCTCGGATCGAAGGCATCGGCGCCGTCGACCCACGCCACGACCTCGCCCGCCCGAGTCGCGGTGGCCGAGAGGAGGAGGGCGAGGGAGGTGCGTCCCGAGGACGGCGGGCCCGTGATCTCCGAGAGGTGCCCGCGCGGGAAGCCGCCCCCGAGCAGCCGGTCGACGGGATCGATGCCGGTCGGCAGGGGAACGAGCGCCTCGGAGAAGCCGCCGCCCAGCCGGATCAGGGGGCGGATCGAAGGGGGGAGCGCGGGCAACGGCTCTCCGAGGGCCAGCTCGTTGGAGACCGGAGCGGGGGTCTGGTGCCGGGGGGCGACCATGGCCCTATTTTCGCCTTTTATTCCCCCCCGAGTCAAGCCCGTCCCACCGCTACGCTCCCGGCGTGCGCCTCCTGCACACCATGTTCCGCGTCCGGGACCTCGACGCCTCCCTCCGCTTCTACTGCGACGGCCTCGGCATGAAGCTCCTGCGGCGCAAGGACTATCCCGGCGGCGAGTTCACCCTCGCCTTCGTCGGCTACGGCGACGAATCGGAGACCGCCGTCCTCGAGCTGACGCACAACTGGGACGGACGCGCATACGAGATCGGGAGCGGGTTCGGCCACGTCGCGGTGGGCGTCGACGGCATCCACGCCGTGTGCGAGGCGCTGCGCGCGAAGGGCGTGCGCGTGACGCGGGAGCCGGGTCCGATGAAGCACGGCACCACCGTGATCGCCTTCGTCGAGGATCCCGACGGCTACAAGGTCGAGCTGATCGAAGAAACCAGTCGTCGTTAGCGGATCCGAACCCTGCGGCCCTCGATCTCCAGGCGACCCTCGGCGAAGAGCCGGATGGCCTCCGGCACCAGGCGCCGTTCGACCGCCTGGACGCGCGCCGCCAGCGTCTCGGGCGTGTCGTCCTCGAGCACCGGCACGGCCTCCTGCAGGATGATCGGGCCGCTGTCGTAGCGGTCGTCGCAGAAGTGCACCGTCGCCCCGCTCAGCTTCACGCCGGACGCCAGCACCGCCTCGTGCACGCGGCGGCCGTAGAAGCCCTTGCCGCAGAACGCGGGGATCAGCGCCGGGTGCGTGTTGATCGCGCGCCCCTCGAAGCGGTCGCGCAGCTCGAAGATGGAGAGGAAGCCGAGCAGCGCGACCAGGTCGACGGGATGCTTGCCGAGCTCGGCGTGCAGCGCGTCGTTGAAGGCGCGCGCATCGGCGAAGGCTCGGCGCGGCACGGCGACGGCGGGGATGCCGCGCCGCTCGGCGCGCGCCAGCCCGCCGGCGCGCTCCTTCGACGCGATCACCAGGGCGACCTCGGCGGGCACCGCGCCGGCGTCGATGCGCTCGCACAGGTTCTCGAGGCTGGTGCCCTCGCCCGAGAGCAGGACGGCGACGCGGAGCCGCCGCGTCACGAGAACAGGTTCTCGTAGACCCGGCGGGCCGCAGGCGACCGGTTGAGGGTGTAGAAGTGGAGCCCCGGGACGCCGCCGTCGAGGAGCGCGCGACACTGCGCGGTGGCCCACGCGATTCCGACCTCGAGCGTCGCCTCGTCGTCCTCGCCGGTGCGCGCGAGCTGCTCCTCGAGCGCGGCGGGGATGCGCGCGCCGGTGAGCTGCGCCATCCGGCGCACGTTCGCGCCGCTCACCACCGGCATGATTCCGGGCACGATCGGAACCCGGATGCCGGCCGCGCGCGCGCGCGCCGCGAACGCGAAGTAGTCGCCCGGGTCGAAGAAGAGATCCGTGATCAGGAAGTCGACGCCGGCCTCGACCTTGCGCGCGAGGTTCGCGAGGTCCACCTCGGCGCTCGGTGCGTCGGGATGCGTCTCCGGGTGGCAGGCGGCGCCGATGCAGAGGTCGAAGCGCTCGCGGATGAACGCGGCGAGCTCGTTCGCGTACGCGAAGCCGCCGGGCACCGGCCGGAACTCGGGCTGGTCCCTCGGCGGATCGCCTCGCAACGCCAGCACGTTCTCGAGGCCCTCGTCGCGGATCCGCGCGAGCGATTCGGCGAGCTGCTCGCGCGTCGCACCGACGCAGGTCATGTGCGCCATCGCCGTGATGCCGAGCTCCTGCTGGATCCGCACCACGAGGTCGATCGTCCGGGTGCGCGTCGAGCCGCCGGCCCCACAGGTGACCGACACGAAGCCGGGATCGAGCCGCTTCAGCTCCCCGATCGTCCGGTAGAGCGACGCATAGCCCACCTCCGTCTTCGGCGGGAAGAACTCGAACGAGATCACGGGGCGCGAGCGCGCGTACAGCTCGGCGATGCGCATCCCGGAATTCTACCGGTTGACGCGCTCCGGGCCCACGGTGAGACTGCGCGATCGCGCGTTTCATGGAGCGGAGAGCCAGGCGCTGCGCGCCCTGCTCGAGGAGCCTGACGCATGCCGATCCTGGTGACCGGGTCGCTCGCCATCGACCGCATCATGGTATTTCCGGACCGCTTCAAGAACCACATCCTGCCGGACAAGCTGCACGTGCTCTCCGTCAGCTTCCACGTCCCCACGCTCGAGGAGTTCTTCGGGGGGTGCGCGGGCAACGTCGCCTACGGGCTCAAGCTGCTCGGAGCCGAGCCGCTCGTGGTCGCGGCGGTGGGGCGCGACTTCGGCGCCTACGCCGCCTGGCTCGACCGTTGGGGGATCCGGCGCGACGGCATCCGGGTCTTCGAGGAGGCACACACCGCACAGTGTTTCATCACCACCGATCTGGACGACAACCAGATCGCGGCCTTCCATCCCGGGGCGATGGAGCGCGCCCGGGAGCTCCGCATCGAGGACTTCGTCGACGGCGTGGCGATCGCGCTCGTGGGCCCCGACGACAACGCGGCGATGCGACGGCACGCGGCCGCCTTGAAGGCGCGCGGCATCCCGACCGTGATCGACCCCGGCCAGCAGCTCATCGCGTTCGACGGCCCCGGTCTGCTCGACTTCCTCTCGGGGGCGCGGGTCTACGTCGTGAACGACTACGAGTGGGCGGTGACGCTGGAGCGCACCGGCCTCGGCGAAGATGAGCTCGCGCGGCGCGCGGAGGCGATCGTGGTGACGCGAGGCGCCCAGGGCTCGACGATCCTCGAGGGCGGGCGGCGCATCGAGATCCCCGCGGCGAAGGCGGATCGCGTGGTCGATCCGACCGGCTGCGGGGACGCGTATCGCGCCGGGCTGCTGTTCGGCCTCGAGCGCGGCCTGCCGCTCGAGACGGCCGGACGGCTCGGCAGCCTGATGGGCTCGCTGGCGGTGGAGCAGCGCGGCACGCAGTCGGTGCGCATCGACGGCGCGGCCCTGCGCGAGCGCTACCAGCGCGCCTTCGGAGAGCGCTTCCCGGCTCCGGGATGACACCGGAGTGCGACGTCGCCGTGGTGGGAGGCGGCGTCGTCGGCCTCGCGGCGGCGGCGGCCCTCGCGCGGGACGGCCGCAGCGTGGCGCTGCTCGAGCGACGAGAAGGCTTCGCCCGCGAGACGAGCAGCCGCAACAGCGAGGTGATCCACGCGGGGCTCTACCACGCGCCCGGGTCGTGGAAGGCGCGGCTCTGCGTGGCGGGCCGCGTGGCGATCTACGAGCGCTGCGAGCGGCTGCGCATCGGACACCGCCGGGTCGGCAAGCTGGTCGTCGCCTGCGCGCCCGAGGAGCTCGCCGTGCTCGAGCGGCTGCGCGAGACGGGCCTCGCGAACGGCGCGCCCGGGCTCGAGATCATCGACGGAGGCGCCCTGCAGCGGATCGAGCCCGGCGTGCGCGGGCTCGCGGCGCTCGTGTCGCCGGCCACCGGCATCGTCGACGCACACGCGCTCGCGCTCTCCTTCGCGGCCGAGGCCGAGGCGCACGGCGCGGCGCTGCTGCTGCGGCACGAGGTGGTCGGGCTCGAGCGCGCGTCGTCTGGCTGGCGCCTCGCGCTGCGCGGTCCGGACGGCGAGCCCGGCGCGCTCGCGGCCGCTGCGGTCGTGAACGCGGCAGGTCTTGCGAGCGATCGGGTGGCCGCGCTGGCCGGCGTCGACCTCGCGGCGCGCGGCCTCCGCCTGCGGCTCTGCAAGGGCGACTACTTCGCGCTGGCGCCCGGTGCCCCGCTGCGCGTGCAGCGGCTGGTCTACCCGGTTCCCGCCGTCTCGGGGCTCGGGATCCACGCCACGCTCGACCTCGGCGGGCGGATCCGCTTCGGCCCCGACGCGGAGTACGTCGAGCGCATCGACTACGCCGTCGACCCCGGCAAGGCGGTCCGCTTCGCGGAGGCCGCGGGGCGCTATCTGCCCGCGCTGCGCTCCGAGTGGCTGTCGCCCGAATCGGCCGGCATCCGGCCGCGACTTGCGGGTCCCGGAGAGGGCTTCCGCGACTTCGTGATCGAAGAGGGCTCGGCCCAAGGCCTGCCCGGGCTGGTGAACCTGATCGGCATCGAGTCGCCGGGACTCACGGCTGCGCCGGCCATCGCGGATCAGGTGGTCGCACTCCTCGCCGGCGTCTGATCAGCCCTCGCGCCGGAGCCACGCCACCGCGGCGGCGATGTTGTCGCCCGCCTGGTTCTTGCGGTGGGCGGCGAGGGCGGCCTCGACCAGCGCGTGCGCCGCCGCCGCCGCGCGCGTGCCGGTCTCGCGTCCCCGCGCCAGCGCGACCGCCTCGCGCACGGCAGCCGCGGGGTCGGCGACGCCGATCGATTCCTCCGAGAGCCCGTCGGTCGCGGCGACGAGCGCGACGCACGGCTCGAGCGACTGCACCTCGACGCGCGCCTCGCGCGCGAGCGCGGCCGGCGACAGTCGCTCTCCCAGGAACACCGCGCGGCTCCCGCGCATCACCGCGAGCTCGAGGACGCCGTCGTCACCGACGCGGAACAGGTGGCTGTCGCCCATCGATCCGCACACCAGGAGATTCTCGAGCGGTCGCGCCAGCGCCAGCGCGAGGGTGGTCCGCGAGCGCTGCTCGGGCGTCCGCGCCGAGAGCACGGCGCCGTTCGCGCCCGCGAGTGCAGCGAGCGCCGCCTGGCGCCAGGACGCGGCTCCGCGCGCCTTCCCCTCGGTCCACTCGTTCGCAACCTCGGCGAGCAGATGCCCGAGCGCCAGCTCGGCCGCGCGGTGGCCCCAGTGGCCGTCGGCCACCGCCACCAGCAGGCCGTTCTCGCCGCGCGCGCACAGCGCGGCGTCCTCGTTGGGCTCCGTGTGGGGGTAGGGCTTCGGCGCGCCGCCGCGCGACAGTGCGAGCGCAACGGGTCCGTCGTCCGCTCCGGCGACCGCTCCCATCACCGTGTGATCGCGGCCTCGGAGCAGGGTCGCCTTCACGCCGGGCCCGGCAACGGGTTTCGCGCGAAGACCAGCTCCTCCACGGGGCGTCCGCCGATCAGGTGCTCCTGGATGATCCGCTCGAGCACCTCCGGGGTGCAGCCGCGGTACCAGGTCCCGTCGGGATACACCACCGCCACCGGCCCGCCCTTGCAGATCCGGAAGCACTCGACCTGGGTCCGGTAGACTCCGCCGCGACCGCGGTCGAGGCCGAGCTCGCGCAGCCGGCGCTTCAAGAACTGCCAGGAGGTCTTGGCCTCCTCGCTCGGCGCGCAGTCGCCGTGCACGCACAGGAAGATGTGCCGGCCGAACTGGCCGATGCCGAGGCCCTGCGCCACTTTGCGAACCTCGGTGTCGACATCGGAGCTCGCCTCGGGAGTGCGCGTGGAGTCGTCCATCGGAGCGAGTATAACCGCGCCGGTCCGGTCCGAGCCGATCCGCGCCGTCGTCGTCGGCGCCGGCAATCGCGGGCTGCTCGTCTACGCGGGCTGGGCGCGCGCGAATCCCGAGCGGCTGCGCGTGGTCGCGGTCGCCGAGCCCGACGAGCGCCGGCGCGCGAAGGTCGCGCGCGATCACGAGATCCCGCCCGACCTCGTCTTCCGCGACTGGCGCGAGTGTCTGGAGCGCCCGCCGCTCGCCGAGGTCGCCATCATCGCAACCAGCGACACGCTGCACGTCGAGCCGGCGCTGGCCGCGATCGCGCGCGGCTACGACGTGTTGCTCGAGAAGCCGATCGCCCCGACGCCGGCCGAGTGCGTCCGCGTCGTCGAGGCCGCCGCAGCGGCCGGGCGGGTGCTGCAGATCGGGCACGTGCTCCGCTTCACGTCCTTCTACCAGAGGGTGCACGAGATCGCTGCGAGCGGGAGCCTCGGCGAGATCCAGCACATCGACGCGCGGGAGCACGTCGCCTGGTGGCACATGGCGCACTCCTACGTGCGAGGTCGCTTCCGCAGCCGCGAGATCGCGGCCCCGATTCTCCTGGCGAAGTCGTGCCACGATCTCGATCTGCTCTGCTGGCTGGCGGGGCGCCCCGCGCGGCGCGTCGCGTCGTACGGCGCGCTCGGCCACTATCGCGCCGAGAGCGCGCCTGCGGGTGCGCCGGCCCGCTGCACCGACGGCTGCCCGGTCCAGGCGAGCTGTCCCCACGACGCGGTGCGCTTCTACGTCGATCCCGACGAGCGCATCGCGCGCCTCTGGCCGTGGATCGACGTGTCGCCCGACCCGAGCCGCGAGGCGCGCCGCCGCGCGCTCGAGAGCGGCCGCTACGGGCGCTGCGTCTACCGCTGCGACAACGACGTGCTCGACCACCAGGTGGTCGCGCTGGAGTTCGAGGGCGGGCTCACCGCGAGCTTCGCCCTGCACGGCTTCGCCGCGAAGGAGCAGCGCACGCTCCGCATCACCGGCACGCGCGGCGAGCTGCGCGGCGTGCTCGACGGCGGCGCCATCGAGGTGACCCGCCCCGGCGTGCTGGCCCCCGAGGTGCACGACCTCGGCGGCGGGGTGCTCGGTCACTTCGGCGGCGACGAGGGGCTCATGGGCTCGTTCACCCGCGCGCTCCAGAGCGGCCGGCGCGACGCCGTGCTGGGATCGGGCCGCAGCGCGCTCGAGAGCCACCTGATCGGCTTCGCCGCCGAGGCGGCGCGGGAGTCCGGGACCAGCGTCGAGCTGGCCCCCTTCCGCGCCGGCGCCTACCGCGAGGCGGGCCTCGCGCCGCGATGAGCGGCGCCGACGCGCTCGGCTCGCGCGCTGCGCGGCGCTGGCTCCTGGTCGGTGCGCTCGGTGGACTCGCGCTCGCGGCGGCGGCGCTGCTGCGGCGGCCCGCGCCCGCGGCGCCGGCCCCGGCCGCGGGCGGCGACGTGGTCGCCTGGGTCAACGGGGAGCCGATCGCGCGCGAGAGCTTCGCGCGCTTCGTCGGCGCGGTGGCGCGCGAGCGCAGCCACCTCGAGCTCGACCGCGACACACGCCGCGAGCTGCTGCAGCGCCTGATCGACGAGGAGCTGCTGCTGCAGCAGGGCCTCGCGCTCGGACTCGAGCGGCGCGAGCCCACCGCCCGACGCGCCATCGTGTCGGCCGTGGTGGAGGGCATCACGACGGACGAGGATCCGGCCGAGGCGTCGCGCGACCGGCTCGAGGCCTTCTACGCCGAGCACGGTCGCGACTTCGCGCAGCCCGGGCCCGTCGAGGTCCGCGCGGCGCGGGTCGAGGTGGCCCCCGGCCAGGAGGGCGCCGCGTACGCCCGCGCCGTCGAGATCGCGCGCCGCGCGCGAGCCGGGGAGCCGTTCCCGGATCTGGCCGCATCGCTCGGCAGCCCCATCGAGCCCCCGCTGCCCACCGGGCAGGTCCCGCTCGACGCGCTGGCGGCCCGCGTCGGCAGCGCCGTGGCGCAAGGGGTAGGGAAGCTCGCTCCCGGCGCGGCGAGCGACCCGTTGCGCGCCGAGGACGGCTGGTGGGTGGTGCAGCTGGTCGCCCGCGGCCCCGATGTGATCCCACCGCTCGACCAGGTGCTCGAGCCGGTCCGCAACGCCTATCGGATGCAGCAGCACGACCAACGGCTGGCGCGCCGGCTCGCCGAGCTGCGCGCTCGCGCCGACATCCGCATCGTCGACGGGGATCTCGCGGGGCCGTGAGCCGCGCGGCGGCGCCGCTAGGCGGCCTCGCGCCGGGCCGCCTCGCGCGCGCCGGCCTCGAGCACCGACGCCGGGGGCTCGCGCAGGTCCCAGATCAGCCCGACCGCGGCGAGCCCGCGCAGCGCGTAGTAGGTCACGTCGACCTCCCACCAGCGGAAGCCCTGCCGAGCGCAGGCCATGTAGTGGTGGTGGTTGTTGTGCCAGCCCTCGCCGAGCGTCAGCAGCGCGATCCACCAGTTGTTGCGGCTCGTGTCGGGCGTGTCGTAGCGCCGGGTCCCGAACACGTGCGCGAAGGAGTTGACGCAGTACGTCGCGTGCCAAAGCACCGTGGTCGACAGGAAGAAGCCCCAGAACAGGCCCGACCAGCCGCCGATCGCGAAGCAGGCGACCGCAAGCGCGACGGGAGGCACGAAGTGCCAGCGGTTGAGCCAGCGCAGCTCCGGGTAGCGCGCAAAGTCCGGGATCAGCTCGATCGGCGTCGCGTTCCAGCGCGGATCGAAGATCCATCCCTGGTGCGCGTAGTAGAAGCCGCTGCGGGGCGAGTGGGTGTCGCCGGGTCCGTCGGCGAAGCGGTGGTGACGGCGATGCAGGCCCGCCCACCAGAGCGGGCCCTTCTGGGTGGCACTGGCGCCGAGCCACGCCAGGACGAACTGGAAGGCGCGACTGGTGCGGTACGTCTTGTGCGAGAAGTAGCGGTGATAGCCGCCGGTGACGCCGAACATGCGGCCCCAGAACGTGATCGCGAAGAGCGCGAGGGCGACGGGATCCGCCCCGGTCCACAGCACGCCGAGCGCCGCCAGGTGGACGCCCCAGTAGAGCACGCGCGGCAGCACCTCGCGGCGCGCCAGCGCGCCATCCGACTCGGAGAGCACCGGCGGGGATTCCACCTCGCGGCTGAGCTTCGGCGCCCGATCGCGCGCCGCCGGAGCGCGGCTCCCGCCGCCTCCCTCCGAATCCCGGCTCGAGATGCCCACGTCCGACGAAACGTCGTCCGAGAGGAGCGGCAGCGACATCGACTCTCCCATCGGCCGGCGCGCGGCCGCTTCGTTCGAGGCGCGCAAGGATAGGGAGCGGTTCGGCCCAGAGCGCCGCGCGCGCTGTGAAACTTCGGTAAAACGGCCGGTATTGTTACGGCTGCGTAACGAGCCCGAGGCGCTGGCGTTGGTAGCGCTCGCGCTGGATCGCCTCGCACCAAGCGGTGTTGTCCAGGTACCAGCGGACCGTGCGCTCGAGACCGCTCTCCAGGTCGTGCCGCGGCCTCCAGCCGAGCTCGCGGCGGATCCTGGCGGCGTCGATCGCATAGCGGCGATCGTGGCCGGGGCGGTCGGGCACGAAGCTCTTGAGCTCGGCGTACGACCGCTTGCCCTGGGCGCGCAGCGCGGGGTTGTCGCGCGGATCGCGCAGGCGGTCGAGCAGCGCGCACAGATGCTCCACCAGCTCCAGATTGGTGCGCTCGTTCCCGCCGCCGACGTTGTACTTCTCGCCGGGCCGGCCGCGCTCGAGCGCGAGCCAGATCGCCTCGCAGTGGTCCTCCACGTAGAGCCAGTCGCGGACGTTGCCGCCATCGCCGTAGATCGGCAGTGGCTTGCCGTCGAGCGCATTCAGGATCATGAGCGGGATCAGCTTCTCCGGGAATTGATAGGGGCCGTAGTTGTTCGAGCAGTTGGTGATCAGCGTCGGCACGCCGAAGGTGTGGTGGTACGCGCGCACGAAGTGATCGGCCGCGGCCTTCGAGGCGGAGTAGGGCGAGTTGGGGGCGTAGGGCGTGTTCTCGTCGAAGAGCCCGTCGGGGCCGAGGGACCCGTAGACCTCGTCGGTGGAGACGTGCAGGAAGCGGAAGGCGGCGCGTTCGGCCGGGTCGGCCTCGGCGAGGTGCCGGCGCGCTCCCTCGAGGAGCTCGAAGACCCCGCCCACGTTGGTGGTGAGGAAGGGACGCGGCGAGTCGATCGAGCGGTCGACGTGGGTCTCGGCGGCGAAGTTCACCACCGCGCGCGGCCGGTGCTCGCGGTAGATCGCGCGAACCTGCTCCGCGTCGGCGATGTCGCCTCGAGCCAGGAGCACTCGGTCGCCGAGCACGCCCCGCAGGTTCTCGAGGCTGCCGGCATAGGTCAGCAGGTCGAGCACCACGACCCGCTCGACGCCGTGCGCCAGCGCGCAGCGCACGAAGTTGCAGCCGATGAAGCCGGCCCCGCCGGTCACGAGGAGCGTCATCCAGCACCCCCGGCGGCGGCGCCCGGCGCCGCGGACTCGCGGCAGCCGCGCATCTTGAACATCGGGTGCCCGGGAGGCTGGTACGTGAGCACGCAGGCGCGGCGTGCGCGCCCCGAGCGGTTCGGCTCGGAGCCGTGCACCGTGTGCGCGCTGAAGAAGAGCAGGCTTCCCGCCGGCATCGCCGCCGGCACCTCCGCCGCGAGGTCGATGTGGCGCGGATCGGTGAAGAGCGGTCCCAGCACGCCTTCGCCTCGGCGTCCGGGCAACAGCCCGTGGCGATGGCTGCCGCGCACCACGCGCAGGCAGCCGTTCTCGGCGTCGGCGTCGTCGAGCGCGACCATGACGTTGGGAAGCTGGTCGAGGTGCCGGCACGCGTGCGCCCAGTAGGGGGAATCCTGATGCCAGCGGAAGCCGGAGCCCTCGAACGGGCGCTTGAAGTTCAGCTTGTCGGTCCAGAGCGCCACGCGCTCGCTCCCGAGCAGGCCGCAGATCGGCTCGACGATGCGCGGGTCGTCGAGCAGCGCGTCGAAACTCGGGTCGAGATGGTGGAAGGGCTCGACCACGCGCAGCGTCCGCGAGCCAGGCTGGTGCTCGAACTGGATCGTGGTCTCGCCGATGTCCACGTAGCGGTTGCCGTCGACGTCGTAGGTCCGCCCGCTGCCCGACGAGTGCTCGGCGGCCACCGCTGCGCGCTCCGCGGCGGCACGCAGCGCCTCGAGCTCGGCCTCGGCGAAGACCGCGGTCCGCCGGAAGAAGCCGTCCTCCGCCCAGGCGCGGCGCTCGTCGTCGTGCAGCCGATGGTCGCCGGCGGCCATCGGGCTAGCGGTCCGCTCCGCGGGTCGCCCGCTCGATCGCGGCGCCGAGCTCGTCGTAGCTGCGGGCCACCGGGAACTGCGGGAACTCGCGCGCCACGTTGTCGGGCGGGCGGAACAGGATCCCTCCATCGGCCTCGGCGAGCATGGCCGTATCGTTGTAGGAGTCTCCCGCGGCGACGACGCGGAACTGGAGGCCGTGCAGCGCGCGCACGGCCTCGCGCTTGCCGTCCTTCTGCCGCAGCCGGTAGTCCAGGATGCGGCGGTCCGGTCCCACGACCAGGTGGTTGCAGAACAGCGTCGGCCAGCCGAGCTGCCGCATGAGCGGCCGCGCGAACTCGTAGAAGGTGTCCGAGAGGATCAGCACCTGCATCTGCTCGCGGACGTGGTCGAGGAAGGCGCGGGCGCCGGGCAGCGGGCCCAGCGCGTCGATCACGGCCTCGATGTCGGGCAGGCCGAGCCCCTCGCGCGCCAGGATCGCGAGGCGGCGGCGCATCAGCTTGTCGTAGTCCGGCTCGTCGCGCGTGGTGACGCGCAGCTCCGCGAGCCCCGTGCGCTCGGCGACGCCGATCCAGATCTCGGGGATCAGGACGCCTTCCAGGTCGAGGCAGAGCACGTGCACGCGACCGTCTCCGCTGGCAACCCGGGCGAGCCCGGGCAGCCGGGCATCATAACGCGAGGCGCCGGGGGGACTACGGCTCCAGGATCGGGTAGAGCCGCTGCGCCGGCATCGTCTCGCGCAGCTTCTTGAGCGCGCGCGCCTCGAGCTGCCGGACGCGCTCGCGCGAGAGGCCGAGCGACTGGCCGATCTGCTCGAGGGTGTGCTCCTCCTCGCCGCCCAGGCCGTAGCGCAGGCGCAGGATGAGCTGCTCCCGGTCCGTCAGGCTCGCGATCAGCGACCCCACCCCCGAGCGCATGCGGTCGCCGTCGATCCCGGAGTCCGGGGTCGGCGCCGTCGGGTCGGCGACGAACTCCTCGAGGCGCTTCTCGGTGCCGGCGACCGACGACTCGAGAGAGATCGCCTCGCGCGACAGCCGGTCGAGCGACTCGAGCGAGTCGATGTCGGTGCCCAGCGCGGGAGCCAGCTCCGCGGCGGTCGGCTCGCGCCCGAGCTTCCCGGTGAGCTCGGCGCGCACGCGCTGGCTCCGCTGGAGCCGGTCGTGTACGTGCGAGGGCAGGCGGATCGTCCGCGAGTGGTTCTGGATCGCGCGCACCAGCGCCTGCCGGATCCACCACACGGCGTAGGTCGAGAACTTGAAGCCCCTGCGGTGGTCGAACTTCTCGACGGCGCGGATCAGGCCGAGGTTCCCCTCCTGGATCAGGTCGGGGAACGAGAGGCCGAGATTCCGGTAGTCCTTGGCGATCGCGACCACCAGCTTCAGGTTGTGCTCGATGAAGCGGTTCTTCACCGCCGTCATCCGGGCGTGCGCATCGCGCACCGCCTCGACCCGCTCCTGCATGGCGACCTTCGGCAGCCCCGCCTCCGCCTCGAGCTCGATCATCCGCCGCGAGTTGCGCCGCGCCTTGCCGAGCTCCTCGGCCAGATAGACCGCCCGGTCGCGCAGCTCGGCCAGCACGGCGAGCGAGAGCTGCGCGCGCTCCAGCTCTTCGGCCATCTTCGAGTGGACACGCTGCAGTGTCTTCTGGGAGGCGCGACGCTTCGCCTGGCGGTCGCGCTCGACGATCAGCACCCGCAGGCGCTTCACGGCGCGCTCGACGCGCGCGGCGATCTCGCCCGTCTCCTCGTCGCCCATCGATTCGGAGAGCTTGGCGCCGGTGTGGGAGAGGGCGCGCAGCGAGTCCCAGCGGTCGACCACGTGGCGCGGCGAGCAGGGCAGCATGTACAGCGACTCGCGCAGCGCGCTGGTCGACGCCTCGAGCTCCTTCGCGAGGTACACCTCCTCCTCGCGGCGAAGCGTGCGCGTGCCGCCGATCTCCTGGAAATAGGACTCGAGCGGCCGGCGCTCGCGCCCCGGATCCAGGTCTTCGGCGGCGAACGCCGCCGTAGCGCCGGTGGGGCCGCGGGTCTCGAGCTCCCCGCTGCCCGCCGTCTGACGATCTTCCAGCTTCACTCCCTTACCTCTTGGAACGCCGCCGGGTCCGGGCCGATCCGGCGATGTCTCGACTCGGTCCGCGCCGCTCGAATCCTCGTCTCGAATCCACCCATCGAACCCCGCACTGCCGTCGGCCGAGGGCCGCGGCCGAGGGGTCCGAGGAGCCGAGCCCCGGGCTTTCGACCCGGGGGGAAACTTGGCCAGACGAGGAGCTCGCACCGGTGGAGAGGAGATGCGAGCGCGCTTCGACGACGGCCGGCCTCCAGCTGTTCGGGGGGCAACCGAGCAGCCCAGCATTCTCTCCGCTCCGGCGACTCTTTTCCAGCACTTTTTGCGATCTCGTCCGAATTCCTTCCCCGCTCGCGCTCTTCCCCTCTCGGCGTGCCTGCTTGCGTATCGGAACGACTCTCCGTGCACCGTAGCGGGGTACAAAGGATCCAGGCCGGGTATCGACCTCCATCAGCCTAGCCTCGTTGAGTGGCTCTCGATGTCGGTCGCGTGACTTCCATCGTTTTGAACCCCGTGGGGGCCCAGGAGTTGCGCATCTCTCCTCCTGCATGGGAGCGGCTCCCTCTCTTGGATGCGTCGATGCGGTCGTCCGCGGATGCGCCAAACTGCGCCGCCGTGCCCTCGGCCCAGGTCGCGATCGAGCCCGCGCTCCCGTTTTCGGAGCGGGAGTTCTACCTCCAGGAGTTTCGCGGCCGCGCTCTGGCGATCGCCTGCCCCGTGGCGCTGCTGCGGGAGCCGGCCGGCCTGGTCGGGGTGGTGGAGACGCTGGCGCGCCACGGCACGCGCGTCCTGGTCATCTCCTCTCGGCGCGCGGCCCTCGAGGCGGTGGTCGGAGAGAGCATCATCCCGGCCTCGGCGCGCGACCTCGAGACGGTGGTGTGGCGCGCGCTCCGGAGCGCGTCGGGCGTGGGCCTGCTCGCCGGCGGACGGACGCCGTTCCCGGCGCAGTGCCGCGAGCTGGCGCTGCGACTCGGCGTTTTCAAGCTCGTCTGGATCGACGCCGGCGGAGGGATCGTCGATCGCGGCGGCCGTCGCCTCTCGTTCGTGCACCGGGACGAGCTCCGAGAGCTGCTCGCGGCCCGCCGCCGCATCTCGCGTCGCCGCCGCGCGCTGCTCCGCGAGGTCGACGCGATGCTCACGGGGGGCGTGCCGGCGGTCAACGTCTGCGACCTTGCGGGCCTGGAGCGCGAGCTCTTCACCTACTCCGGCTCGGGGACGCTCTTCACCCGCAAGCGCTACATCGCCGTGCGCGAGCTCGGCCTCGACGACTTCGACGCGGCGTACGATCTGATCGGGCGCGGCGTCGCGGAGGGCTATCTGGCGCCCCGCAGCTCGCGCGAGATCGACCGCGTCCTGGCCCACGGCTTCGGCGCCTTCGTCGAGGGCCGCCACCTGGCCGGCATCGGAGCGCTCCTCGTCGATGCCGACACCCGGGTCGGGGAGATCGCGTCGCTGTACACGGTGACGCGGTTCCTCGGCGAAGGGGTCGGGCAGCACCTGGTGGCGCACGCGCTGCGCCGGGCGCGCGCGCTGCGCCTGCGCTCGGTCTTCGCCTGTACGACGCAGGAGCGCGTCGGCGCATTCTTCCTGCGGCAGGGCTTCGAGGTCGCGGCTCCGGGCGATCTGCCGGCTCGCAAGTGGCGCGGCTACGACCGCCTTCGCCGCCGCCGCCTGCGCTGCTACCGCCGCGCGGTCGGGCGCCGCGCCGCCGTCGCCGGGTCCATCGAGCCGACCTAGCTCCAGCCGTTCGGGAACCCCGCGAAGACGTGGGGGATGCGGCGAAGGTCCTGGATCAGCTCGCGCGCCAGCCCGTCCGGGGTGCGCTCGGAGAAGCCGAGCGCGATCGTGTCGACGAGACCGCCGAAGCGTTTCTCCACGGCCGCGGGCAGCTCGGCGTACGGCGCAGCCGCGGTGAACTCGTGGACGACGTCGTCGGGGACCTCCTTCGCCATCTGGTCCCAGCGGCCCTCCTTGGACATGCGGTGGAGCTTCGCGGCGAGGTCATCCCAGCCGTGGAGCGAGAGCACGGGCGAGTACGTCCGCGTCGAGCCGTAGAAGGCGATCCGATAGCGGCACCACTCGAGCTGCTTGGCGACCTCCCCCGCGTCGAGGCCGGTGGCGAGAAAGCCACCTCCCCACACCTCGAAGCGTCGGCGGTCGCGGCCGGAGCGCTCGAGGCCCCCTCGGACCGCCGGGAGCGCCACCTCCTCGAGGTAGCGGCGTGTGCAGAAGCCGTGCAGCCGCACGCCGTCGCAGACGCGGCCGGCGAGGCGCAGCATGTCGGGGCCGACCGCCGCGATCGTGACGGGAATGGGCGCGAGCCCGCTCGGCGGCGGTGAGAACTCGGGCGTCATCAGCGTGAAGCGGTAGTGCTGGCCCTCGTAGGCGAGCGGCTCGCGCCGCTCCCAGCACCGCCAGATCGCGCGCAGCGACTCGACGTACTCGCGGAGCCGCGGCACCGGCGCGCTCCACGGGACGCTGAAGCGCCGCTCGTTGTGCCCCTTCACCTGCGGCCCGAGCCCGAGCGCGAAGCGCCCGCGCGACTCGACCTGCAGGTCCCAGGCGATGTTCGCGACCGCCATCGGGCTGCGCGCGAAGGCGACCGCGATCGCCGTGCCGAGCTGGATGCGTTCGGTCGCGAGCGCCGCCAGGACGAGCGGCGCGAAGGGATCGTTGGCGATCTCGGGCGTCGTGATCCCGTCGAAGCCGAGCTGCTCGGCGCGGCGCGCTGCGGGCGCGGCGGCGCGCCAGTCGCCGAGCGGGAGCGTCGTCTCGATGCGCATGGAGTCCTCCCGGAGCCGCGCCGAGTATACGCGGCTCAGGTCGCCCGGCGGGCGCGCCGATTCGTGGGCCGTGGCGCGCACGATCCAGGCCGCACTGCTCGCGGTCTACGGCGGCTGGTTGCTGGTCGCCTACCGCTGGCATCTCGTCGACGGAGCGAACCTGCTCTTCCACGAGGCGGGCCACGTCTTCTTCGCGTGGGGTCCCCCGACGCTGCGCATCCTCGGCGGCACCCTCGGCCAGCTCTTCTTCCCGATCGCCGCGGGGCTCCACTTCCTGGGCCGCGGGCGGGTGCAGGACGCCGCTGTCTGCCTGGTGTGGCTCGGCGAGAACGGGATGAACATCGCCGTCTACGCCGCCGACGCGCAGGCGCAGGCGCTTCCGCTCGTCGGCGGAGAGATCCACGACTGGCACTGGCTGCTGTCGCGCTGGGGCCTGCTCGCGCACTGCCACGGCGTCGCATCCGCCATCCACGCGCTCGGTGCGCTCGCGGTGCTCGCGGGCGTCGGCCTCGCGATGGCGGTCGCGTGGCCGCGGAGCACGGAGGAGGAGGCGGCGACCGGAGCTGGACTGTAAGCCGGGTTCTGTGCCGGCATCGGGTCGCCCCGAGGCCGGCGGGGATCATTCGTCTAGGCGGCGCATTGCTGCGCTGCTCGAGCGCTCTCACCCGGACGCCCGCGCTGCCCTCGCGAGAGGGCGGCGCTTCGGGCGGGCCACCCTGGTCGACGTCCCTATTCGAGCTTGCTCCGGGAGGGGCTTGCCCCGCCGCCGGTCGCCCGGCTGACGCGCGTGGGCTCTTACCCCACGATTTCACCCTTGCCTGTGCCTCCACCGCGCACCCTCACCCGGGCGCGCGGCTTCACCGGCCATCGGCGGTGTGGTTTCTGTGGCGCTTTCCCTCGGGTCGCCCCGGGTCGCCGTTAGCGACCTCCCTGCCCTGTGGAGCCCGGACTTTCCTCCCGCGGGCGGTGATTGCCCGCCGGCGATCCCCCGTCCAGCTCCGGTCGGAGGCCAGCGTAGCAACCGCTCCTGCGGGCTCTCGTTGACGGCGCATTCGATATCTGATAGATACTATTCTTATGGCCCCTCGGATATGGTCAGCGAATCCTCCGGGAGAGCGGGAAGTGCCGCGCCCGGGCGAGATCTTCGACCCGGTGGCGCGAGCGCTCGACCGCGTCGGCGACCGCTGGACCCTGGTGTTGATCCGCCACCTGCTCGGCGGACCGAAGGGATTCTCCGAGCTCCGCATCCGCACGGGCATTGCGCCGCGTGTCCTCTCGGCGCGGCTGCGCCAGCTCGTGGAGGAGGGGCTCGTCGAGGCTGTCGCCGACGGCTCGCGCTCGCTCTACGCGGTGACCGGGCGGGGCCGCACGCTCGAGCCGATCATCGCTGCGATCGCGCGCTGGTGGGTGCGCCACGCGATGGAGGACCACGTCGCGGACGTGGGGCCGTTCACCTCGACCTCCGCCCAGTCGATCCTCGAGTCGCTGCCGTTCCTGCTGCGCGACGAAGTGGCGCGCGACGCCGACGTGACCTTCGAGATCCGCCTGTCCGGCGCGGGAGGCGGCGTCTGGACCGTGCGCATCGCGCGCGGGAGCTGCAGCGTGTCGCGCGGCTTCGCCGACGCCGCCGACGTCCGCTACACGGCCGAGGCGCGCACGTGGTGCGCCGTCGCCCTCGGCTTCCTCGACGCGCGCGAGGCCGTGAAGCGCGGGCTCCTCACCAAGGACGGAGGCCGCGACGCGCTCGATCACTACTTCCACCAGATCCCCCATCCGGCCGCGGCCGAGCGGAGCGGGCCGGAGCGAAAGAGGAGAGGCCCGTGATCTCGTTCGGACCGACCGAGGAGCAGCAGGTCGCACGCGATGCGATGCGCGAGTTCGCCACCGACGCGATGCGGCCGATCGCGCGCGCGAGCGACGAGGCGGGCGCGGTGCCCGCCGAGTTCCTGGAGCAGGCCTGGCAGCTCGGGCTCACCGCAACCCAGATCCCCGAGGCCTACGGCGGAGGCGGCGAGGCGCGCTCGCCGCTGGTGAACGCGTTGGTGCTGGAGGAGCTCGCGTTCGGCGACGCCGCGCTGGCGCTCGCGGCCCTGGCTCCGTCGCTCTTCGCGCTGCCGGTGCTCGAGTTCGGCACCGAGGCGCAGAAGCAGGCGCACCTGCCGCGCTTCTGTACCGACCGCTACGCGGTGGCGTCGCTCGCGCTGGTCGAGCCGGCCCCGGCCTTCGACCCGATCGGTCTGCGCGCCAAGGCGGAGCGCAAGGGCGACGGCTGGGTGCTGTCCGGCACCAAGTGTTTCGTGCCGATGGCGGATCGCGCCAGCCACTTCCTGGTGTTGGCCCGGAACGGCGGCGGCGAGGGCCTCGAGGGCGTCTCCGCCTTCATCGTGCCGCGCGACAGTGCGGGCCTCTCGATCTCCCCCGAGCAGAACCTCGGCCTGCGGGCGCTCCCGACGGGAACCCTG
>Ga0335080_10001110_pt1 | contig 25841 bp, 18 predicted proteins | sample Lox_Sample_34_FD_206720 | JGI IMG/M metagenome (GOLD analysis project Ga0335080, IMG submission 206720) | Soil microbial communities from Loxahatchee National Wildlife Refuge, Florida, United States - Lox_Sample_3.4 | ecosystem: Environmental > Terrestrial > Soil > Wetlands | place: USA... | reverse complement strand
ATCGATACCGGCAAGCTGCCGGCCAACCATTCGACTGCAGTCGCTCTCGAAGCACTCTGGAACCAGGGTCCCTATTCGATATTGAGCGAATACACCCACGCCCGGGTCGATTCGCCGGCGACCGGAAATCCGCAGTTTGGCGGCTACTACATCCTCGGCAGCTGGGTGCTCACCGGCGAGACGCGACCGTACGACCGCACGGTCGGCTACGACCGCCGCATCATGCCGACCGGCCGCTGGGGCGCATTCGAGCTCGTCGCACGTTTCTCGCACGAGAACCTGGACGACGGCACGGTCCATGGCGGCGAGTACGACAAGACGTATGTCGGTCTGAACTGGTGGGCGACCACGCGCTGGAAATTCGGCGCCGGCTGGGGCCACATCTGGCTCGATCGTTACGGCAAGACGGGCAACACCGACGACTTTCTCACGCGTTTGCAGTGGATCTTCTGAGAGCTCTGCGAGAGCGGCAAGGTTGACGTGCGGACCAGCGAGCAAACCCTGTGGAGAACCCGCGGCACCGCGGAGCGGCACCGGTCGCAGCGTCGCCCCGCAGCACCGGCGTGCAGCGAACATGGCCGCGGCCGGAAGCGCGAAGTCCCGCCACTGTCGGCTTCGCAGAGGGGCGCGCTGCGCCGCACCTTCATCCTCGCCGGCCTCGCCGGCGCGTTCGCCGAGGTCGCATGGGTAACGCTGGTCTGTGCGATGACGCCGCTGTCCGGCGTCGGCGTCCTGCGCCAGGTCACCGCCAGCGTGTTGCCGTGGGCGGTCGCGGAGGATTGGGCGCCGGCGTTCGGCCTTGGCCTGCACTTCATGCTTGGCGTCGCGATCGCCTGGGCTTTCGGCGTTTGCGTGTGGCAAGACGGCGTGCGTCGCGGCGGCGCCCGCCCCACGCTCGCCGCGGCGCTGTCGAGGCTGACGGCGATCTGGATCGTCAACTTCTTCGTCCTGCTGCCGATCATCAATGCCGCTTTCGTGACCTTGATGCCATACGGCGTCACGTTCGCCTCGCACCTGCTCTTCGCACTCGCGATGGCGGCGACGCTCACCGCGCGCAGCAGGGAACGCACGCAGGCAGCGCCGCCCCTGCGCCGCGCACACCCGCGCTAGCCGGGTTGGCGGGGACGCTGGCCCTCCTCGGCCCCGCGACGAGCCGGCCCTGGGGCCGCCATCGAGGCCAGCCGCCGGTGGGACGTAGGTCCCATTGCCGCGACGCAAGCAAGCCGGGACGATGCACGCATCCAGAGGCATCGTCAACGGAGCGCGTCAGTGGGGACCGAAACAGTACCGGCGACATCGGCGCGGCCCGCGGCGGATGCCGCGCGGATCGTGCTCGAGGGCCGGATCACCGCCTTCACGGCAGCTCCGATCTGGAGCGCCGCGAAAGACGCGCTGGCCAGGAATCCCAACCGGCCGGTCGTCGTCGATGCCTCGCGCCTCGAGTTCATCGATGACGTCGGCATTGCGCTGATCTTCGATCTGGTCCGCCAGCCGCGGCCAGCCGGCGCGTCCGTCGACGTTCAGGGGCTGGCGCCGAAATTCGACGACCTGATCTCCGGCATCGATCCGAAGGCGTTCGCCGTCGAGCCGAAGACGCGCAAGCGCGAGGGAGTGTTCGAACAGGTCGGCCGCGCCACGGCGCAGGAACTCGCCAATGCCGAAGCGATGTTCGCCTTCGTGCGCGAATGCGGGCGCGAGTTCTGGAGCGCCATCCGGCGCAAGTCCAGCCTGCGTTGGAGCGACGTGCTCGACATCGCGACCGAGGCCGGCGCCAATGCGGTGCCGATCGTCCTGCTGGTCGGCTTCCTGATGGGCGTCATCATTGCGTTCGAAATCGGACTCGTCGCGCAGGCGTTCGGCGCCGTGATCTTCGTGGTGAACGGCGTCGGCGTCGCGATGCTGCGTGAGCTCGGCCCGCTGATGACCGCGATCGTGTTCGCCGGACGCACCGGCGCGGCATTCGCGGCGCAGATCGGCACGCAGAAGGTCAACGAGGAAGTGAATGCCATCTCCACGTTCGGGCTGAGCCCGATCGCTTTCCTGGTGCTGCCGCGCCTGGTTGCCGCCTGCATTGCGATGCCGCTGCTTTCGGTTCTGGCCGACATCGTCGGCGTTTTCGGTGGCGCACTGGTCATGGTCGGATTCGGCATCAGCTTCATGCAGTTCTATACCCAGTTGCTCGGCGCGATCGATGCGGGCGACTTCGTGATCGGCATCGTCAAGGCCGTCGCTTACGGCGCGGCAATCGCGGCGGTCGGCTGTCAGCGCGGGCTGTCGACCGGCGCCGGAGCGATTTCGGTCGGCCTGTCCACGACCAGCGCGGTCGTCACCAGCATCGTCCTGATCGTCGTCATCGACGGCCTCTTCACGATCTTCACCAGCTGATGGCCGCCGCCGCGCCAGCAACGACGAGCCCCGCCACGGCCACGCCGCCGGCCGTCAGCGTGCAACACCTGCGTATGGGCTATGGCAGCAAGGTCCTGCTTCAGGATGCATCGTTCGAGGTCCAGCGCGGCGAGATCTTGGTGATCCTCGGCGGCTCGGGTTGCGGCAAGTCGAGCCTGATGAAGCACATCATCGGGCTGTACCAGCCGATGGGCGGCGACATCCTGATCGGCGGCCGCAGCATCGTGAATGCAACCGCCAAGCAGCACGCCGCGCTGCAACGCAGCCTCGGCGTCATGTACCAGAGCGGCGCGCTGTTCGGTTCGCTGACCGTGCTCGAGAACGTGCGCTTCCCGCTCGACCAGTTCACCGACCTGTCGCTCGACGAAAAGAACCTGACCGCGCGGCTGCTGCTCAAGCAGGTCGAGATGGGCGCAGCGGAAGCACTGATGCCGGGCGAGCTGTCCGGCGGCATGCTCAAGCGCGCCGGCATCGCGCGCGCGATGGCGCTCGGCTGCGACATATTGCTGCTCGACGAACCGTCCGCCGGCCTCGACCCGATCACTGCGGCGAACCTGGACCGCACGATCCTCTCGCTGCGCGAGAGCCTGGGCTTCACGTTCATCGTCGTCACCCACGAGCTGTCGAGCATTTTCACGATCGCCGACCGGGCCGTCATGCTGGATCCCGTTTCGCGCAGCATCATCGCCGAAGGCAAGCCGGGCGACCTGCGGGACCAGAGCACCGATCCACGCGTGCGCCAGTTCTTCAACCGCGAGCCCGACCGGGCCGTGCACACCGCGAGTACCTAGACAATGGACGAACACAAGAGCTATTTCAAACTCGGGCTATTCGTCGTGAGCGCGGTCGTCATCTCGGCTGCCGTGCTGTTCATCCTCGGCGGCCGCTCGCTGTTCACGCCAAAATTCACCTTCGAGACCTATTTCAACGAATCGGTCGCCGGCATGGACGTCGGCGCCGCGGTGAAATTCCGCGGCGTGCCGCTCGGCCGCGTGACCGAGATCACGTCCTCGTTCGTGCAGTACGAGACCGACCTTCCGTTCGACAAGCGGCGCAACTACATCGTCGTGCGCTGCGAAGTGTCGGCGGCGATGTCCGTCGACGACATCAAGCGGGAATTCAAGAGCATGATCGGCCACGGCATGCGCGTGCAGACGCAGATGGAAGGCATCACCGGCCAGCTGAGCATAGGGCTCGACATCCTCGATGCGGCCGCGAATCCGCCGCTGCCGTTCGCCTGGAAGCCCAAGTACGACTACGTGCCGTCGGCACCGAGCATGACCGGCCAGATCATCGCCAGTGCGCAGCAGTTCATCGTCAGCCTCAATGACGCGCAGATCCAGAAGCTGTCGAAGGACTTGGACAACCTGGTCCAGGACGTCGACAAGAAGGTCAAGGAATTCCAGGTTGCCGACCTGTCCGACGAGGGCAAGAACGCGCTCAAGGATGCACGCAGCATGATCGCGCGCGTCAACCGCATCCTCGACGACCCGGCGATCAAGCTCACGCTCAACAACGTCGCGAAATCCACCGACCGCCTGCGCGCCATCATGGAGTCGGGCGACATCGACAAGATCGTCAAGCGCATCGACGACCTGGCGGCGCGCCTCGACGGCCTCGTCGCCGACAACCAGTACGACGTCGGCGTGATGGTGCAGGACCTGCGCGCGATGTCGGAAAACCTGCGCTCGATGTCCGAGCAGATCAAGAACTACCCCGCCGGCGCGATCCTCGGCGGCCCGCCAGCCAAAGTCCAGCTTCCCGGGAAGTCGCCATGAACATCAAGATCCTCGCCATCCCCGCCTGCGCGGCCATCCTGACGATCGGCGGTTGCTCGATCGGCAAGCCGGGTCCGCAGATCACCACGTACGTCGTCGAGGCTGCGCCGCCGGCGCCGGGTACGGGCCCGCGGCGCCCGGAGACGCTGGGCATGGGGCAGGTCCGGGTCGCCGCGGCGTACGCCGGGCGCGAGCTCGTCTACCGCATGGACGACGTGAAGTACATCGCGGATCCGTACGAGAGCTTCATCACCGAACCCGGCGGCATGTTCGGCCACCAGATCGCGGCCTGGCTCGATCGCGCCGGACCGTTCAGCGCGGCGCAGCCCGGAAGCGCACGCACCGCCAAGTCGGCGCCGTACGCGCTCGAGGTCATGGTCACGGAGCTGTACGGCGACTTCCGCAGCGCGGACAAGCCGGCGGCGGTGATGACGATCCAGTTCGCGCTGCTGGACCTCAACGACACGCGCCAGTCGGTCGTGTACGAACGCACGATCGGCCGGCGCGTGGATCTGGCACAGGCGACGCCCGCCGCGCTCGTGCGCGGCTACGACACCGGGCTTACCGAGATCCTCGTCGAGTTGTCCGCGGGGCTGGCCACGGTGCATCCGACACGGTAGTTCCCGCGTCGTTCACTCGGCCCGGCATGGCGGCGGCTCGTCGACACCAGACCTGACAACGGCAATGCTCGTGTTGTTACTCATCGTCGCCAGCCTGGTCGCGGTCACCGTGGCAGTGCACGCCGCGGGATTCGACGCGCTGCTGCGGACGATGGTGCGGTCGCACGCGCTCAACCTGACTGGCTTCACGCGCATCACGGGACTGTTGATCGGGATGATGTGCTGGCTGGTCATGGTCCACGTCGTCGAGATCGCGATCTGGGGTTTCTTCTATCTATGGCTCGGCTGCATGTCCGATGGCGCGACCGCATTCTATTTTTCCTCTGTCACCTACACGAGCATCGGCGATGCCACCCTGGCGTTGCCGGCAGCCTGGCGCCTGCTCGCGCCGCTCGAGGCAATGCTGGGCATCCTGATGTTCGGTGTGTCGGCTTCGCTGTTCTTTGCAGTGATCAGCCGCTGGATCAGCAACTGGATACACAAGGAACACGAAGCGGAGGTCCGCTCCGCGGGCCGATGAACCGGTGAAGAGGGCGCAACCATGAATGCAATCAGCGATAACGCTGCGCCTACGCGCTTGCCGTTCCTGCGCGGCGTGCTGCCGATCACGCCCGCACAGATCCCGGCCGAGCTCATCGCCGGCGTAACGCTTGCGGCGATCGCGATTCCGGAGGTCATGGGCTACACGAAGATCTCCGGCACGCCGGTGATCACCGGTCTGTACACGATGCTGATCCCGACGACGCTGTTCGCGCTGTTCGGTTCGTCGCGGCATCTCGTCGTCGGCGCCGATTCGGCGACCGCGGCGATTCTCGCCAGCGCGCTCGTCGGCGTCGCGGCCGTCGGCTCCGACCAGTACCTTGCGCTGGCCGGCGTGCTCGCGTTGATGGCCGCCGCGTTCCTGATCGCCGCCCGGGTCATGCGCCTGGGATTCCTGTCCGACTTCCTGTCGCGAACGGTGCTGGTCGGGTTCCTGACCGGCGTGGGCATCCAGGTTGCGCTCGGGCAGATCGCCGGCATGCTCGGCCTGAAGGCCGGCGGCCACGGCACGCTGGGAAAACTCTGGAACAACCTGCAGCAACTCGGCCAGACCAGCCGCGACGAGTTGATGATCGCGCTCGTGGTGCTCGTGGTGATCGCAGGACTCAAGCGGGTCTCGAAGAAAATCCCCGGCGCCCTGATTGCAGCGATCGGCGCCATCGTCGCGAGCTGGGCGCTCGGACTCGACCAGAAAGTGCACGTGGTCGGCGCCGTCCCGGGCGGCCTGCCGCACCTGGGCCTGCCGCAACTGGACTGGGACTGGCAGGTCCTGTCGACGCTGATTCCGACGGCGTTCGCCATGTTCGTCGTCATCCTCGCGCAAAGCGCGGCCACGTCCAGCGCTTATGCGACCCGCTACGACGAGAGCTTCAGCGAGAACATCGACCTGGTCGGCCTGGCACTGGCCAACATCGGCGCCGGCCTGTCCGGCACCTTCGTCGTCAACGGCAGCCCGACCAAGACGCAGATCGTCGACAGCGCTGGCGGCCGCAGCCAGCTCTCGCTGCTGGTGATGGCGGCGATCGTCCTGCTGGTGCTGCTGTTCCTCACCGCGCCGCTGGCCTACATGCCCGAAGCGGCGTTGTCGGCGATCGTCTTCCTGATCGGCGTGGGCCTGATCGACGTGGCCGGCCTGCGCAAGATCTTCGCGCAGCGCCGCGCGGAGTTCTGGGTCGCCTCGATCACAATGCTGACCGTGGTCGTCGTCGGCGTGCAGCAGGGCATCCTGCTCGCGATCGCGCTGTCGCTGATCGAGCACACGCGCTACGGCTATCGGCCGAAGAATGCGGTGCTCGTGCCGGGAGAATCCGGTGGCCGCCAGCCGCGGCCGGTGGAGACGGCAGCGCAAGTCGCACCTGGACTGATCATTTACCGGTTCACCCATAGCTTGTATTACGCAAACTGTCAGCAGTTCGCGGATGAGATCTCGTTTCTGGCGAGCACGGCGCAGCCACCGCTGCGCTGGCTCTGTCTGGATGTATCCGCCGTTGGTGCCGTCGACTACTCGGCCGCGGAAACACTACGGTCGGTTCACGCGAAGTTGCAGGCCAAAGGCATACGCCTGGTCATAGCGGAAGTCATGGAAGACCTCAAGACCAGGGCCGGATACCGGTTCAAGGATCTCGTCGGCGATGCGTTCTACGATCACCTGGAGGATGTCGTGAAGGACTATCGGCGACAGTTCAACGTGCCGCTTGCGTCCGCGCAGCCGCCTGCTTCCTGAGCTCGCGAGCAGAACTCGTTGCCGCAGGATTGCATGGCAACATCGCGAGGTCGATGCCCCTAGGTCCCATATCGCGGTCGACCTCGCCGGGTTAGCCTCGACGCAAGCGACGCGGAATCAGGAATTCGCGTCCTCGTTCTTGTTTGCCTGGAGGCGATGCATATGAACATCCGCAGGAACATCGCGCGCCCGGCCGCGCTTGCCGCCGCCATGTCGATTGCCGCCGCGGCGCTCTTTCCGTCAACTGTCCGGGCCGACGAATCCTCCAGCAACTGGCAATGGGACGGCACGATCTACATGTGGATGCCGGAGATCACCGGCTCCGCGAACCTTCCCGGCGGCAACACGACCAACCTCGATTTCAAGTTCCACACGCTGCTGGATCATCTGGAGGCCGCGGCCATGGGCTCGCTCGCGGTGCAGAAGGGCGAATGGGGCGGGTTCACGGATCTCATCTTCATGAATCTCGGCGCGGCGAAGACGTCGGTTCGCGGTGGCACGATCGATGGAGTCGCCGTGCCGGTAGGCGTCACCTTGAACACGAATGTCGGCCTCAAGGCCTGGATCTGGACGCTCGCCGCGAGTTATCGCCTCAAGGCCGATCCCGATTCGACGCTCGATCTCTTCGGCGGCACGCGCCTGCTCGAGCTGAAGCCCAAGCTCGAATACTCGTTCAGCGCCGACGTCGGTCCGTTCACCGGACCCGGCCGCTCGGGAAAGCGCAGCGTCACCGGGGACAACTGGGATGCCATCGTCGGACTCAAGGGCCGTGCCGGCTTCGGCGAGGAGCACAAGTGGTTCGTGCCGTATTACCTCGATGTCGGCACCGGCGATTCGCAGCTCACGTGGCAGGCTTCGGTGGGCATCGGTTACCAGTTCGGTTGGGGCGACTTCTTTGCGAAATGGCGCTACCTCGATTACAACATCAAGTCGGGCAACAAGCTCAACGACCTGACCATCAACGGGCCGCTGCTGGGCGCGACCTGGCATTGGTAGTCGCTCCGGCATCCTGCCTCCGCAGTCCTGCTGTCGCGGGGATGACGCAAGGTTGAAATTCGCCGCGGGGCTTCGATCGACCCGCTGGTTGATCGAGCGGTTACCGGATTCACTTCGCCGATAGCGCCGTTGCGCAGGGGTGCGGATCGGTGGTGACCTTGTTGATCAGCGACTCGGCGATGTTTCCCACCACGGGTAGCGCGACGTTCGCGCCCATGGATGCCGCCGACTTGATCGCGCCGGCAGCGCTGATCCCGACCGAGGGAGCCGCGAATGTGCCCGTGAGGCTGGCGGTCGTGCTGATGTTGCCTATGCCGAGGCCGCGCGTGACGATCGGCGTGATCGCGAGGTCGAATCGTTCGGTGCGCAGGTTCACGGTGCCGCTGGTAAAGAGGTTGTACCGCGCGGTTTCGATCCCGAGATGGCGTCCCGTCGAGACAACGCCGTCCTTCAGCGGCAGGCGTGCGGCAATGCATGTGACGTCGGTGTTCGGGTCGGTCTTCTGGAACGGGTTGGCCGCACTCAACATGCGCGCGGCAATGCCCGAGGTCATGTCGACGGCCACGTTGTTGAAGCGGTGCGGCCCGATCTTGACCTGCACATAGCCGTTGAGCGAGCCGACGACTGCCTGCAGGGACTTGCCATGTCCTCGCACGTCGAGCTCGAGCTCGGCGCTGCCGCCGCTCACCAGCTGCGGCTGCCCGAAGCGCGCAAGCAGGGCGCCCAGTTCGACGCCGCTGCCGTCCACTCGCAGGGTCCAGCCTGCTTGCGCCGCATCCGCCGTTGCCGATACCCGCAGGATCCCGCCGGCGCCGTCGGCGATCTGTGCGGGCTCGACCTTCAGGCGGCCAGCGGCGACCACGGCGCGCGCCAGAACGGGGCCGAGCGGTGCCGCGTCGCTGTATTTGAGCTTGTCGATGCGGACATCCAGATCGGCATCGATCGCGCGCAAGTCGGCAACCGGGAATGCGACATCGGGAATGACGCGTGCACCGGCGCTGGCGGGTTTTGCAGCCGTTTCCGGCGTGCGCTGGTTGAGGGCCGTGAGATCCAGCAACGGCGAACTCAGCTTCGCCCATAACACAGGACGTTCGGCGCCGCGCGTCAACTTGGCGTCGCCGGTCATCGTTGCCGCCGCGAAGGCAAGCTTGAGATCAGCCAGCGAATACCCGTTCGGCACGTCGCTCAACCGGCCGCTCGCGCTGAACGCCGGAAGATCGGCGAGGTCCTTGCGCTTGAAGAACGCAACAATCCCGGCGTAGTCGACGACGTCTACATCCATCGCCAGCGCGAGCCCCGCGAACTCGCGGGGCTGGGCAATCGTGCCGTCCGCCACCGCGCTGGCGCCGTCGACGGCGACGCGCAAGCGGTTCAGCTTCAGTGCGCCTGCCGCAAGGCTCAAGCCGCCGGTCACGCCGAGCGCGCGTCTATCGGGCAGCACGATCCGGTCGAAACGAACGTCCGCATCGACGTCGGCTGCGAGCAGGGGGTTCGAGTCGTCCCTTTTTTGCGGTGTCCGCGCGAGAGCGGAAAGGTCGAGCAACGGCCCTTGCAGTTTTGCGGCGATCCGGAGGCGCGGCTCCCCGGATGCGAGCGTGATGCGCCCGCGCACGGAGCTGCGGCCGGCGTCGAGCACGAAATCGTCGAGGACGTAGCCGCGGCGTGCCCGTGCGTCTGCGGCCGTCGTCGCCGATGTCTCGCGTGATTCGTGCAACACCGCGTGCGCCGCGTACTTGCCGACGCGTGGAATCGGGTTGCCCAGTGACGTGAACAGGTCGGCGAGTTCGTTGCCCTGCACGGCAATCTTCAGGTCGATTCCCGCAAGGTTTTGCGGATCGGCGATGCTGCCGTCGATCCGTACATCCGCGCCGCCGAAATGCGTCTGCAGCGCGCTCGTACGCAAGCGGCCGTCGAGCAGCGCGATCTTTCCGGTGCGCGCGCGCAGTTCCTGGCCGCCCGGCAGCACCAGGCGTGCAATGTCGACGTCGAGATCGACATCGGCAACTTTCCAGAAGTTGGTGGTCGTCCGTGATTTGCCCGACGCGGCGGCCGCGGGGACACCGCCATTCGAGCGGGCAGCGCGCGAAAGATCGATCAGCGGCGATTTCACCGTACCGGCGACGCGCAGCCGCGAGCCGACCCGGTCGACTCGCAACGAGGCGCTCGCACGGCTCTCGATGATCTTCAACTCGAGGTCGTCCACCAGATAACCCTGTTTTGAATCGCGCAGGCGGCCACTCGCACGAAACGGCGGCAGGCTTCGAAGCGCCGTCCCGATGACGCTCCACCAGTGGGTTACGGCGGCGTTGACTTGCAGGTCGATGCCGTTGCCTGCGCGTATGTCGGTCACGGCGCCGCTGACCGCAATCTCGGGAAGCCCGTCGCCACCCAGCGTGGCATCGATCGCGGACAGCGCCGGTGCGGCCAGCGCGCCATCGGCATGCGCGGCGATGCGGTACTTGCCCAGCGCCGGCAGCGGTTGGTCGATCCAGTCGCCCAGGTCACCGAACTGGCTTCCTTCGACCAGCAGATCGACGCCGGTGCTGCGCCATGCGTATTCGCCGCCCGCCGAGATACTTGCCTGCACGTCGCCATGCGCCGTGAGGTGAGCCTCGGCAGTGCCGATGTCGAGGTCGACAGCATTGAACACCGGCGCGGCCGGGGTGCCGCTGAGTTGTGCCGCAGCGCGGAGCGGTCCGGGCGGAAACTTCGCGCCGACGAGCCTGGCGAGTCCTGCCAGATCGGCCGCTTGCGCGCTGAGCGCAAGATTCATCGCCTGCGGCGTGCGCGGCTTGTCGATCGTGCCGTGCACGCCGACCGTGCCCGCGCCGACGCGAACGTCGAGATCGAGCGGATACGCCGGCACGTTCGCGATCAGTGCCGGCAGCTCGCCGGCGCTGCCGGTCACGGTGATCTTCGTTCCCTCGATGCTGGCTTCGGCGCGCAGCTGCATCCGCTGCGACGCGGAGGAGCCGGCGAATTCGAGCGCATCGAGCCGCACCGACGCCGCGTTGCCGGTGGCGCCGTTGCGATAGCTCACGGTCAACGCCTGCACGCTGATGTCATCGAGCGCGAGCACGCGGACCGACGCCGGTGTTCGCGCCGGCGTGTCGGGAAAGATCGTCGCCCAGTTGCCGTTGCCGTCGCGGTCGGTTTCCAGCAACACGCTCGCGTCCTCGACGGCGACGCGCCGCAGGTGCAGGTCGTGCGAGAGCAGGGCGATCAGGTCGATCTCGACACGCACGCGCCCGGCCTGTGCCAGCCACGGCTGCGAGCCCCAGGGCGCATTGCCGAATCGCACCTGGCGCAGGTCGAGTGCCGGCAGCGGCAAGAGCGATACGCGTATTTCACCGAAGCTGAGTTCGCGCCCGGTGCTTGCCTTGACCGACTCGGCCAGCATGGCGGCCGCGCGCGGCGCCAGCAGGTGCACGGCGGCGACGATCGCGCCAGCCAATGCGAGGAGCACGAGGCCGGTCGCCAGGGCAACGCGCTTCATCCGCACTAACGGCCTCCGGCAGGTGCAACAGCTGTTGCCGCGACGGGATCGACGATCCGGTCGCGTCCGAGATACAGCGTCTGCGAGGGAAAGGCAAATGACGTTCCGGCGGCTTCGACGATTTGCATCACGCGCAGCAGGATTTCTTCGCGGATGCCGAGGAACTCCGGCCAGTCCGGCGTCATCACGTAGGCGAAGACCTCGATGTCGAGCGAACACGCGCCAAGTCCGACGAAGCGCGCGCGCGCCGTGTCGGAAAGAATGCGCGGATGGGTGAGCAGCAGATCGCGCAGACTGCCCAGGATGTTGCGCAACTGCTGCTCGTTCGTTTCGTAGCGCAGGCCAATGACGGTCTGGATCAGCATGCGGTCGCGCTGGCTGACGTTGACGATCGGCATCTTCGCAAGGACCGCATTCGGAATCGTCGTGAGCGTGCGATCCATGCCGCGAATGCGCGCCGAGCGGATGCCGATCGCCTCGACCGTGCCGGACTGATCCCCGTACTGGCAGAAGTCGCCGACCCGGACCGGCTTGTCGGCGAACAGGCTCAAGCCGCCGATCAGGTTCTCGATCGTCGGCTGGGCCGCGAGCGCGACGGCCAATCCGCCCACGCCGAGCCCGGCGACGATTCCGTATACCGGCATCCCCACGCGATCGGCGCCCATGACCAGCAGCGCTGCGGTCGCGCCGATGCCGAACAGGCTGATGCCGGCCCGGATGATGTGCGCGTCCAAGCTCTGCGGCCCGAAGCGCGGCGAGGAGAGGATCGCTTCGGCAACGACGCCGGTGAAGCGCCACGCCAGCCACGCCAAGGCAAGGTAGGTGGTCGCGGATGTCGCCAGTTCCACTGCGCTGCCCACGGATTCGGAAAGAATCAGCTGCACGAGAGCGAGTTCTTCGACGACTGGCATCGCCAGCAGGACGGCGACCGGCGTCGCGAGCCTTGCCAACGCATGCAGCAATGGATGCCGGTCCTTGCCCAGCTGGGTCACTCGATAGGCGATCCTCAGCCACAGTGCGAACGCCGCAACGATCAGGGTCAGCCCGATCCACTTCCACAAGGACTGGCCGGCGACGGGCGCGCGCAACCATGCAGGCAGCGCCTGGATCCAGGCGTACGGAATCATCCAGCCGCCGGCGGACGAAATGAGTCCGTGCAGATCCTTCAGCGGCGCCGGTCGCACGTACGGCAAGTCGCGCACGCGTTCGTAGAACTCTTCCGCTCGCGCAACGGTATCGGCGCTGAAAACGTACTGGCCGCTGTGCGCTCCCGACTGCAGGCGAACGAGCGCGATCTCGGTATCGGGGATGATCCAGCGCTGCGTGTCCGCGCCCGCGCCCGCGGGCGTTTTGATCTGGTCCGCGTCCGGAATATGGTCCGCGGGCGGCAACGGGATCCGGCTCAGGACCTCGTACAGCGCACTGGCCGCGCTGTATCCGGTCTTCGGACGCGCGGCCGGAGGCACCTCGCTCAGGTCGAGGGACTCGATCGACTTGTTGGCCAGCGCTATGACGTGTTCGTACTTCGAGCGCGACGGCGACGGCAAATAATCGTGGGCAATGAATTCCCGCAACGCGTCGCCGGAATCGAGAAACGTCTGCATCGCGGCACGCGGACTGGAACGATCGGCTGGCTTGAGCGCTTGAACCTGCTGACCGAACGCGACCGTTGCGCCCAGCAGGAACGCGAGCGGGATCGACAGCCAACGGACCCGATTCAAAGTCGTCATGATCATCATCACCAATCGTCAGAGTACGAGCGTCGGGCAGCCTCCGTGCAAAAAATCAAACGTATAACCGCGCGATGGCCTCGGGTTTGACGTCGATCAAGGCACCTGGCGCGTGCGGCCGCCACGGGCTGCGCAAGAGTCGTCTCTGGACGCGCTGTGCGCCATACGTCGAAGGTCCCATTGCTCATCAATCCCCGGGACGGCACGATCCGCAACCGGCAGATATCCGCACCGGCCTCGTCCCAGCGCCAGCGGGAATCCATCTTGCTGCGACGGACCGAACGGGTCGAGGACGATCCCAAACCGCGTTCCGGGCAAGCAGCAAACTCCGCACCGACTTTGCTGGGCCCAAGGTCCCATTGCCCGCCATGCCCGTGCATTGGACGATGCGGATGCGCCTGTTCGGAAGCCGCCGGTTCTGCGCTCGCAACCCGGTCAACGAAACGTGCGCATGCCGCCATTCGAGACGGACCTGGAGCAGGAACATGAACAAAAGTATGCCTTTCGCCTTCATCTGGCCAAAAGGCCTGCTCGCATTGGTGGCCGTGTCGATGCTTTCGGGCACGGCGCTGGCGCAGGACGCGGATGAGCACGATACGGCCGAGCTGGCGAAGAAGCTTTCGAATCCGGTGGCGGCGCTGATCAGCGTGCCGTTCCAGCTGAACACCGATTTCAACATCGGCCCGGAAGACGGGACCCGGACCTCGCTCGTCATGCAGCCGGTGATACCGGCGTCGATAAACGAAGACTGGAACCTGATCACGCGCATCGTCGCGCCGCTGGTCACGCAGAACGATGTGGCCGGAAAGTCCGGCACGCAGTCGGGGCTCGGCGACACCACGCCGTCGTTCTTCTTTTCTCCGAAGGCGCCGACCGCCTCCGGCCTGATCTGGGGCCTGGGACCGGTCTTTCTGCTGCCGACGGCGACGGATGACCGGCTCGGTGGCGAGAAGTGGGGGCTGGGACCGACCGGCGTGTTGCTCAAGCAGACGCCCGACGGCTGGACCTACGGCATCCTCGCGAACCACATCTGGTCCGTCGGCGGAAACAGCAATCGCGCCGACATCAGCAACACCTATCTGCAGCCCTTCCTGACCAAGGCCGTGGGGCACGGCGGCACCTGGTTCCTCAACTCCGAGTCGAGTTACGACTGGAAGACGCAGAAATGGACCGCCCCGTTCAACTTCGGCTACGCGCAGATCATGAAGTGGGGCAGCCAGCTCGTGCAGGTGAAGGCGGGCGTGCGCGGCTACGCGACGACGCCGGGCCAGGGGCCGGATTGGGGTGTGCGGCTCGAGCTTGATTTGTTGTATCCGAAATGATCCAGCGCAAGCCCGAAGCATCGCGTCCTGCGGCGTTCTGGTGTCTGCAACGCGCGTGACTGGCGCATCGCGGCGAACGCCGCGACATTCGACCGTGTCGCAAGTGCCAAACAAGCGACGTCGGTTGATCCAAATCAACCTTGCCTGCTTCCACTGTTCCAGCGCAGCTGAAAGTGGGCCCTAGGTCTCATTGCTGCGGGCGCACACGCTGGCGCAGCATGCTCCAGCATTCAATGTGTCGGGCAAGAGTGCGCCCGTTGTGTCCTGGAGAATGGTCATGCGTCTGAAACCTTGGTCGTCCACTGCGCTCGCCTGCATGGTGGCCCTGGTCACCGGAATGGCCGCCTATGCGGCGGAAGAACAATCCCAGAACGTCGGGCCCTACAAGGACTTCAAGGGCGTCATGAAGCTCGACGTCCGCGATTCGAAAGCGGACTGGGGTCCGTTCACGCCGAAGAAAGCTCCTGCGGGCGCGCCGAACATCCTGTTCATCCTGTACGACGACACGGGGCTTTCCGCGTGGTCTCCCTATGGCGGCCGGATCAACATGCCCACGCTGCAAAAGCTGGCGGATCGCGGCCTCATGTACACCCAGTGGCACACCACGGCGCTGTGTTCGCCTACGCGCTCCACGCTCCTGACCGGCCGCAACAACACGTTGAACGGCATGAGTGCCATCACGGAGGGCTCCAACGGGTTTCCCGGCTGGTCCGGCCGCATCCCGCCGCAAGCGGCGACCATCGCGCAGATCCTCCAGGACAACGGCTACAGCACCTTCTGGCTCGGCAAGAACCACAACGTTCCCGAGCAGGATCTCGCCGAGGGTGGCGACCGCAGGACCTGGCCGCTCGGACAGGGATTCGAGCGCTTCTACGGATTCATCGGCGGGGAGACCAATCAGTGGTATCCGGATCTCGTCGAGGACAACCACTTCATCGAGCCTCCCGCCACGCCGGAGGAGGGCTACCACCTTTCCAAGGACCTCGCCGATCAGGCGATCAAGATGCTGCGCAACCAGCAGTCCGCCAACCCGTCGAAGCCGTGGTTCATGTTCTACAACCCGGGCGCCAATCACGCTCCGCACCATGCGCCGCAGGAATACATCGACAAGTACAAGGGCAAGTTCGACGACGGCTACGAGGCGTACCGCACCTGGGTGCTGGAGCGCATGATCGAGAAGGGCGTCCTGCCGAAGGGCACGAAACTGACGCCGATCAATCCGATGCCGGAGTCGATGGCGAACAAGGCCGACTATGTCCGCCCGTGGAACACGCTGAACGCGGATGAGAAGAGGCTGTTCTCCCACATGGCCGAAGTGTGGGCCGGGTTCTCGGAATACACCGACGTGCAGATCGGCCGCGTCATCGATTACCTGGAGCAGACCGGCCAGCTCGACAACACCCTGGTCTTCTACGCCGCCGACAACGGTACCTCCGGCGAGGGCACCCCGAACGGCTCGGTGAACGAGAACAATTTCTTCAACGGCTACCCGGATTCGCTGGCCGAGAACATGAAGTTGATCGACAAGCTCGGCGGACCGGATACCTATGGCCACTTCCCCACCGGATGGGCGGTCGCGTTCTCGACGCCGTTCCAGATGTTCAAGCGCTACTCGCAGTACTCTGGCGGCACCTCCGATCCGCTCATCATTTCCTGGCCGAAGGGCATCAAGGCGCATGGCGAGGTCCGCGACCAGTACCACCATTCGGTCGACATCGTGCCGACCATCCTCGAGGTGGTGGGCATCGAGATGCCCAAGGTCTACCGCGGCGTCGAGCAGTTCCCGCTCTCCGGCGTCTCGATGCGCTACACCTTCGATGCGGCGCAGGCGCCCACGCGGAAGAAGCGCCAGTTTTACGCGATGCTCGGCACCCGCGGAATGTGGGAGGACGGCTGGCTCGCGTCCACCGTGCATGCTCCCTTCACCGACAAAGGGCACTTCGACCAGGACCAGTGGCAGCTCTACCACGTGGATGAGGACCGTTCGGAGTCGACAGACCTGGCGGACAAGTATCCCGAGAAGGTCGCGGCGCTGAAGAAGGCGTGGGACGAGGAAGCCCGGATCAACCTGGCATTGCCGATCGATGACCGCCCCGCCGCGGTGTTGCTGGGGGTCGAGCGCCCCTCCACGGAACCGCCGCGTGAGCGCTACGTGTATTACCCGAATACGGCCCCGGTTCCGGAAGGCGTTGCCGTCAACGTGCGCAATCGCTCGTACAAGATCCTCGCCAACGTCGAGATCACCGACGCCAATGCCGCCGGCGTGATCTTCGCGCACGGCTCGCGCTTCGGCGGGCATGCGTTGTTCATCAAGAACCATAAGCTCTACTACGTCTACAACTTCCTCGGCATCAAGCCGGAGCAGAAGTTCGTGTCGAACGTCGACTTGAAGCCGGGCAAGTACACGCTCGGCATGGAGTTCAACCGTACCGGCGCGGGTCCGCATCACGAGTCGATGGGCTCGATGAAGCTGTACGTCAACGACCAGGTCGTCGCTGAAGGTCCGATGAAGACGCAGCCGGCCAAGTTCACGCTGTCCGGTGACGGGCTGTGCGTCGGCTACGACAGCGGCGACGCGGTCAGCGCCGAATACAAGACGCCCGGCCGGTTCCATGGCGGCACGATCGATGTGGTCGGCGTCACGGTCGAAAAGGCGTCGTATAGGGATCTCGAAGCAGAAGCGGCGGCAGCCATGGCACGCGACTGACGAATGGCAAACGTATACCTGCAAAGGACCACACGATCAAAAGGAGCGTCATGAACCTCGCCGATGTCAAGTCTCGTTGCACGAACCGGTTTGCTCGCGCGCTGCTGTTTTTCGCTGCACTTGCTTGCTGGGCCGCCAGCGCACGTGCTGCCGATCCGTTGCCGTCGTGGCGCGATGGCAAATCCAAGCAATCCATCATCAGCATGGTGGAGCACGTCACCAAGGCCGGGTCGCCGGATTTCGTTCCGGTACCCGAGCGCATTGCGACGTTCGATAACGACGGTACCCTCTGGTGCGAGAAGCCGCTACCGGTGCAGCTCTACTTCGTGCTCGATCGCATCAAGGCGCTCGCGCCGCAGCATCCCGAGTGGCAGACCCAGGAGCCGTTCGCCTCGATCCTGAAGGGCGACATGAAGGGCGCGGTCGCCAGCGGCGAACGCGGGATCATGGAACTGGTCTTGGCCGCGCACGCCGGCAACACCGACGACGAGTTCGAGCAGATCGTCAAGGACTGGATTGCCACCGCAAGACATCCGAAGACCGGCAGGCTCTTCACGCAGATGACCTACCAGCCGATGCTCGAAGTGCTCGCCTATCTGCGCGCGAACGGATTCAAGACGTTCGTCGTGTCCGGCGGCGGCATCGAGTTCATGCGCCCATGGGCGGAAAAGACCTACGGCATTCCGCCGGAACAGGTGGTCGGCAGCAGCGTGAAAACGAAGTTCGAGCTGCGCGATGGCAAACCCGTGCTGGTGCGCCTGCCGGAAGTGAACTTCTTCGACGACAAGGGCAACAAGCCGGTTGGCATCAACGAGCATATCGGGCGCCGGCCCATCGCCGCGTTCGGCAATTCCGACGGCGATCTGCAGATGCTCGAATACACCTGCGCGGGAACTGGCGTGCGTTTCTGCCTCTACGTCCACCACGACGATGCCGTGCGCGAGTATGCCTACGATCGCCAGGACCGTCTGGCGAAGCTGGACCAGGGGCTCGACGAAGCCGCTGCCAAGGGCTGGACGGTCGTGAGCATGAAGGACGAGTGGAAGACGATCTATCCGGAAGGGAAAAAATGAGTCCGAGCCATGCGTAATGGCCCTGCGCAAGCAAGCCTGAGCATTGCCGATTGTTCAGGCGCATGCGTGCAGGTCCAATTGCCAGGGCAACGCCGCACGGCAGCACCCTGTACGGGCACGTTGTAAAAAAACGCCGGCGCCAGGTCTGGTCCGGTCTTGATCAACAGAAAAGAGGATACGAGTCATGCGCAAACTTTTCTCCGCCGTCGGTTTGGTCGTCGCAATCGCAATCGCGTTCCCTGCGATCGCGCAGACCGGCGAAGTCATTTCTGGTTCGGCGCCCGGCAAGGCCGGCGTCGCACAGACCGTCAGCATCACCGCCACGATCACCGCGATCGACAAGGAAACGCGCGACATCACGCTGAAAGGACCGCAAGGCAAAGAGGTGACATTGACCGCGGGCCCGGACGTCAGGAACTTCGACCAGATGAAGGTCGGCGACCTGGTGAACGCGCGTTACGTCGAAGCGCTGACGCTCGAGCTCAAGAAGGGCGGCGGCCTGATCGTAGGCCGCACCGAAGAGAACGCCGTGATCGGCGCGAAGACGGGCGAAAAGCCTGCCGGCACGATCGGTCGCCAGGTGACGATCATCGCCGACGTGATCGCCGTCGATGCGGCCAAGCAGTCGATCACGCTGCGCGGGCCCAAGCGCACGGTCGAACTCCCGATCAGCGACCCCGCGCAGTTCAAGCTGGTCAATAAGGGCGATCAGGTCGAAGCGAAGTACACGCAGGCATTGGCCCTCGACGTCGAACCCGTTGCAAAGAAGTAGGCACGAAGTGCGGGTGACCTCGCGGCAAGCACGCTGCCGGCCGGCGGCGTGCTTTCTTTTCAAGTCACCTGGCGTCGGCGCCAGTGGCAAGTGAAGCCGGCTTCAGCTTCACGGTCGGCCGCGCATCGATCAAAACCCTGCTTTCCGGCCAGAATTGCGCGGTGTGCTTCACGCGTTTCCACCAGCGCGGAAGCTCGCTCAAGGTCCCTTGTTCAAGGCCGGCAGCCCAGCCCGTGCACAATCCGAGCGGGCGCTGTGCCTTGGCGCCCGCGCTCGCGGCCAGTGCGGTCATCAATTCGCGCGTTGTTGCGAGATCGTTGAGCTGGCCGAGGCCTTTCTGCAAACGCCCGAAACGCCGCAGGAACGTGTCGAGCTCGTCGCCCTTGAACAACGAGCCGAAGAATTCCGCGGTGTAGCGCAACTTCTTCACGGTGATGCGCAGGGCGTGCCGTTGCGTCGTGGAGAGTTCTGCCAGGCGCCTCGCGCGCTTGCGCAGTTGCCGGTGGCGCTGCGTCAGCACCTCGGTTGCGAAAGCCGTGACGGGGATGGAGAGGGCCTGGCGCTCGCGCACCAGGAAGCCGAATTCGCGAAGGCTCAGGGTCAGCGCCAGGTATCGTTCCGAGCGCAACGCATCGCTCGCCGCCTGCCGCGCACGCCGACGCCGTATTGCGGCCTCGCGTGCCAGCAGGGACAGCCCGGGCTCGTCCGGGAAGAGGGCGAGGAGCCTGGGGAACGTCTCGAAGAGCAGGACGTCCCAGTTGCGGGCTTCGCCCAGCAGATCGGCAAGCCAGCGCAACTCGTCCACCAGGGGATGGCACCTGAGGCCTTCGTCGATTTTTCCGAACACGCTGAACGCGGTCCGCAATCGCCGGCACGCGACCCGCATCTGGTGGGCGTGCTCGGGGTCGTAGCGCGATGCCGCCTGCGCCGCCAGCCAGTTGCGCTGCAGATGGGCGCTCCCGCTCGCCACGATCCCTGCCATCGCCTCTGCCGCCGTGGCGTCGACCGGCAGTGCGAGCACATCGGCCTTGCGGGATTTCGTCGTCGATTCCCGCCGCCACAGCATGTAACCACGTTCAGCCTTGCTGCGCACTTCGAGTGAAAGCGGCAGCGAACAGGCGAGCTCGCGTGCGAGCGCAATGAGCGCCTGCGGCGGACCGGACTTGAGCGCCAGCCCGACATCGCACAGGGGAATGCTGCGGCGTCCGTCAGCGGTGCGCAGCCGGCCCTGGTCCAGCACGCATTCCACCAATGCGCCGTCCGGCGTTGCCAGTTGCCACGTCGTGCGCTGCCCGACAACTGCGAAACGAGAACCGAGTTCGCCCGCGGCTCGCCAGCCGACGAGCTTCCTGCGCAGCCGCGCGTCCTCGATCCGGTTGAGGTCGAGTCGATCGCCGGCAACAGGACGCCCGCATTCCGAGCGCGACTGCAGGGCGCCGTGTTCCGTGAGCGTCTGCTGCCAGCCCTGGTCGGTGCGGCACACGCTGAGCGTCCGGCACGTGCGCAGCAGATCCGCACCCGACGTATCGAAATAGGTGGTGGTGAGCATGCGGGTCTCGGGCTTCGCGATCGCGAGATTCCGGAGCAGCGGCACGAGCGGAACGCGCGCGGCAGCCTTGGGGTCGAGCGCAAACCTGAGTTCGACCGCGCCGGGCCGGCCGGATGACTTTGGCTCCTGGCGCGTTGCAGCGCGCCCACCGGCTTGCGAGCGGGTCAACGCGGCCATGTCGTCACGTGGCGTGTCCATTGCGCGGTGACGCTAGGGCCGTTCGGCGCTGCCGAGCCGGTCGACCAGCGCGGCCGCGACCAGCTCATCGACGACGACCACCTCCGACGCGCCGGCATCCTGGAGCAGGGCCCCGCGCGGATTGTTCGCACCGGTCACGCAGATCTTCAGCTTGGGGTTCCACGAATGCGCCATCAACGTGATCGAAAGCTTGCGGTCCGGATCGTCGGTCGTCACGACGAGCGCCCTGGCCTGCTTGATTCTCGCGCCATCGAACACGGCAGAATCCTTGCCGGCGTCTCCCTGCACAACCAGATACCCGAGACTGGATGCCTGGGCCGCCACTTCCGCGGTCCGCTCGACGATCACGACCTGTTCGCCGGCCTCACGCAACCGGTTCGCCACGAGCGCTGCCGCCGGGCCGAAACCGATGATGATCACGTGATTCGACAGACGATCAAGCTTGTGTTCCATGCGCCTGTTCCCCCGTAGCGCCGTCGCCGTGGCGCCGGAAAAGATGCCGGTCAGACTGGAAATGGCGTAACCCCCGATCATCATGAAGGCGACCATCGTCCCCATTATGAAGATCATCGAGCGCTGGTCGAGACCGGAAAAGTCGCCCAGCGTCGTGACCAGATTGAGCGCGTTCCAGACGGCGCGGAACGCTCTCGCAGGCAGCGGGTCGAGCGTCGAGTCCATCGCGAAAAGCCCGACTGCGCACGCAGCAAGCGTCACGTGCAGCAAGGCGATCACGCGTAACACGCCGCGCCGCCACTCCTGCACGTACATGCGGCTCGACCGGGCCTCGATCGCGTGATAGATGGGCATGGGGATCGAACTCCGCCGCAGGTTCCTGCGTGGCCTTCAGCACAGCGCCGCGCCGCGCCTCGGCCCCAGCGAGGAGAGCGAGGCATTGCATGGGCGATCGAGCGCTCGCTGTGCCGCTATCGGTTGCGCCATTCAGAATTTCGCCGGCACGTACTTGAACGGAAAATCGATGGCCTTGTAGCGGCCGATCTTGCGATCGGGCAGCTTGATTTTCGGCGCCTTGATCTTCTTGTATGGAATATGCGCCAGCAAGTGGCTGATCACGTTGAGCCGCACGCGCTTCTTGTCTTCCGAAATCGCGACGAACCACGGTGCCCACGACGTGTCGGTGGCGACGAACATCTCGTCGCGCGCCTTCGTGTAATCGTCCCACCGGTCATACGACTTGATGTCCATCGGCGAGAGTTTCCAGGTCTTGCGGCCGTCGCCAATGCGCCCGTTGAGCCTGCGCGTCTGCTCCTCGGGGCTCACCTCCAGCCAGTACTTGAGCAGGATGATGCCGGACTTGATCATCAGACGCTCGAATGACGGTGCCCCTTGCAGGAATTGCTGCGCCTCCTCTTCGGTGCAGAAACCCATGACCCGTTCGACGCCTGCGCGGTTGTACCAGCTGCGATCGAAGATGACGATCTCGCCCGCCGCCGGCAGATGCGGCAGGTAGCGTTGCGAATACATCTGCGTCTTCTCGCGCTCGGTCGGTGCCGGCAGCGCGACGACGCGAAACACACGCGGACTCACGCGCTCGGTAAGCGCCTTGATCGTGCCACCCTTGCCGGCGGTGTCGCGCCCCTCGAACAGGATGCAGACCTTGAGGCCCTTCGCCACCACCCATTGCTGCAGTTTGACGAGTTCGACGTGCAGCTTCTTGAGCTCGCGGTTGTATTCCTTGTTCGAGAATTCCTTGGTGTCCTTCGCAGGTCCATCACTGTCGCGATGCTTGTTCTTGGCCTTGTGCTCGTCTTTCTTCTCTGCATGTTTCTTTCCCATGATCTTCTCCTTCGCAGTGGTCCGGATCAAAATTTGGCGCCGCTGGATCCGGTCGCGCTCAAGTACCCATTGTGCCGATCGTCTTGCGGAAACGCGTGACCGCGATGCCGAAGAACGCGGCGCCGATCGCGGCGAGCGCGAGGAACTGCGGCCAGACGATATCGAAGCCCGCGTCTCGATAGAGAATGCCCTGCGCCAGCTTGACGAAATGCGTGGTCGGCGCGGCGAGCATGAGGTACTGCACGGCCTGGGGCATGCTCTCGTACGGCGTCGCGCCACCGGAAAGCATCTGCAGGGGCAAGATCGTCAGGATCAGCAGCAGGCCGAACTGCGGCAGGTTGCCAGCGATGGTGCCCATGAAAATGCCCATCGAGGTCGTGGCGAAGAGCGTGATGGCCGCGCCCGCGAGGAACAGCGGAATGGAGCCCTGGATCGGAACCGAGAGCCACTCCTGCACCACGAAAACGAGGGAGAACGCACACGCCGTCAGCACGACCAGTCCCATCGACCAGACCTTGCCGGTCATGATTTCGAACGGAGTCACCGGCATCGCCAGCAGGTGCTCGATGTTGCCCTGCTCGCGCTCGCGGATCAGCGCCGCGCCGCACAGCAGGATGGACAGCAACGTGACCTGGTTGATCACCGCGTTGATGGCACCGAACCAGAAGCGTGCCAGCTCGGGGTTGAAACGAACGCGCACGGCGAGGTCCGCCGGGGGCTTGTAGTCGTTGCGATTGCGCGCAACGAACGCGTTGACTTCTCCGCCCGCGATGGTCTGAACGTAGCCGCTGCCGGTAAGGGCCTGGCTGATGCGCGTCGCGTCGACGTTGAGCTGGACGGTCGGGCGCCGGCCCGCGAGCACGTCACGCTGGAAGTCGGGCGGGATGTCGAGCGCGAAGGTATCGATGCCGGCGTCCAGGCGCGCATCCATCTGCTCGCGCGTGATCATCGACGGCGGCAGGAAATAGGGCGGATTGAAGGCACCGGTGATCCGCGCCGAGAGAGCGGACTGATCCTCGTCGACAATGGCGATTGCCGCCTTGCTCAGCGTTTCCGGCGACGATCGCGCCACCGTGTAGACCGATGCCGTGAACGAATAGATGATCAGCGCCACCAGCATCGGATCGCCCAGCAGGCTGCGCAACTCCTTGATACCCAGGTGCAGGATGTTGTCGAAGCGCATGGTTCAGCTCTCCTGTTTCTTCAACAGCGCCACGCTGAAGCCCAGCAGCACCACGCAGGCGATCGCCAGCGGCGGGAAGGAGGCCGACAGGTCGGCGAAGCCGAGGCCCTTGGAGAACGTGCCGCGCACGATGGTGAGGTAGTGCGCGGTGGGGTAGATGTGTCCGATGAACGCACCGACCCCCTCCAGCGACGACACGGGGTCGATCAATCCGGAGAAACTCGAGGCCGGCACGAGCGTGATGATCGCGGTGCCGAACAATGCGGCGATCTGGCTGCGCAGGAAGGTGGAGAGCAGCAGGCCCATGCCGGTGGCGGCGATGGAGTAGAGGAGCGTTCCCGCGGACAGGGCCCAGAAGCTGCCCTTCAACTGAACGTTGAACACGAAGATCGCGATCGCAGTGAGCAGGAGAAAATTGAGCATCGCGAGCACGACATACGGAATCTGCTTGCCGAGCACGAATTCGGTGCGGGTGACCGGCGTCACGTAGAGATTGGTGATCGAGCCGAGCTCCCTCTCGCGCGCGATGCTGAGAACCGACAGGATCGCGGGGATCAGCAGCAACAGCATCGGGATCACGCCGGGCACCATCGCCTTGAGGCTCTCGACGTCCGGGTTGTAGCGGAAGCGGGTCTCGATGTTCGCCAGGCTGGCCGGTGGCGGCCGCGACATCCGCGAGGCCGCGCCGGCCAGCCACAGCGTGTGATTCGACTGTGCATAGCTGCGCACGGTTTCGCCACGCTGCGGCATGGCGCCGTCGATCCACGCCCCGATTTCCACTTGCCGGCCGCGCTCCAGGTTGCTCTCGAACTGGTCGGGAATTTCGACCGCCAGGGAAAGGTCTCCCGAACGCATGCGCCGGTCGAGGTCGTCGTAGTCCTGAATGGGCTGTTTCTCGATGAAGTAGCGGGAGCCCGCGAGATTGGAGGCGTAGTCGATGCTGGCCGCCGAGTGATCGCGATCCAGCACGGCGAAGCTCAGGTTTTCCACGTCCAGGTTGATGCCGAAGCCCAGCACGAGCATCAGGATGGCCGCGCCGATGCCGGCCGTCGCCAGGCGGATCGGGTCGCGCTTCAGTTCCAGTGTCTCGCGCCAGGTGTAGGTAAGCAGACGCCGCAGATCGAAGCCGCGCGGCCGATACGGCTCGCTGGCTTTCGACGGTGGCGGCGGGCCTGGTGTGGTTGCCGCCGGCGGCGCCGGTGCAGACGGAAGCGCCGGCGCCGCTGCCGACACCCCTTGCGGCGAGGCCGGTGCAGCCGGCTTTTTCTCGGCGCCGGCCCCGGCTTCTTCCAGGTAGCTGATGAAGGTGTCTTCCATGTTCTTGCAGCCGCGCTTTTGGATCATGGCAGCGGGTGCGTCGCAGACCAGCACGTGGCCCTGGTGCATCAGCGAAATGCGATCGCAGAGCATCGCTTCGCTCATGAAGTGCGTCGAGACGAAGATCGTGACGCCGTCGCGGCGCGAAAGCTCGGACAGGGCTTCCCAGAAGGAATCGCGCGCGACGGGATCGACTCCCGATGTCGGCTCGTCGAGCATCAGTACCTTGGGTCGATGGATCAGCGCCACCGCGAGCTGGAGTCGCTGGCGCTGGCCCATCGGCAATGATCCCGGCATCGCATCGAGCAGTTCGCCGAGGCCGAAGCGCTCCGCGATCTCCTTCACGCGCCCGGGGATTTCCTCCGCGCTCATGTGGAAGAGCTCGGCGTTCAGCACGAGGTTCTGCCGGACCGTCAGCGCGGAGTAGAGCGAGAACAGCTGGGTCATGTATCCGACCTGGCGGCGTCCCTCGAGGTTGCTCGCGTCGACCGGTTGGCCGAACAGCTGCGCCTGGCCTTCGGTCGGCGGCAGCAGGCCGGTCAGCATCTTCATCGTCGTCGTCTTGCCGCAGCCGTTCGAGCCGAGGAAACCGAAGATCTCGCCGCGCTCGATGCGGAAATCGACGTGATTGACGGCC
>Ga0335080_10001107_pt1 | contig 25888 bp, 22 predicted proteins | sample Lox_Sample_34_FD_206720 | JGI IMG/M metagenome (GOLD analysis project Ga0335080, IMG submission 206720) | Soil microbial communities from Loxahatchee National Wildlife Refuge, Florida, United States - Lox_Sample_3.4 | ecosystem: Environmental > Terrestrial > Soil > Wetlands | place: USA... | reverse complement strand
CGAGATGGTCCGAACCGCCCTGGACGAGTGGAAGCTCGCCGATCTGGACTTCCTGTTTATCGAGAACGTCGGAAACCTGGTCTGCCCGTCGTCCTACGATCTGGGCGAGCAGCTTCGCCTGGTGCTCCTTTCGGTGACGGAAGGCGAGGACAAGCCGCTGAAGTACCCCACCATCTTCAATAGTGCCGACGTGGCGGTAGTAACCAAGGTCGATCTTGCCGGACCTGCCGAGTTCGATTGGTCCGCCGCGCTGGCCAACATCGAACGCGTCCGGCCGGGCATGCGCGTGGTCCGCGTGTCCGCCAAGACCGGCGAAGGCATGGAAGACTGGCTGCGTTTCCTGGAGGCCCTGAAGGGCTAGCGGTCCGCCATTTCATCGCCCAGGGCGCACTCTTCGCCGAAAATCCTTCAGCTTTGCCGGCGGCCGGGCTGACTACAAGGAAGTAGTCACCGACGCCCTGGGCCGACTCAAGGTCGGGCCCGAACCACGGAGCGAACGCTCTCGGACTCCTTGCCGCGGCGCGCCTGCTCGGGGATTTGCCGCCGTCGGTCACGATTCTCGGTGTCGAGCCCGCTTCCATCGCCACCGGGTGCGGGCTCTCGCCGTCGGTGGAAGCCGCCCTTGCCGAGGCCGTTTCGCGAGCGCGCGCGATAATAGCGGCGACCTATCAGAGAATTTAGATCTCTCCTCCTTCGTTTCTCATCGAACAGGAGAGGGATAATTCTGTCGAGAGCCCAAACGACGCGATCCAGAGGGCGTTCCTGGGATTCGATGTTGGGCCGGTCACAACGAGGATGCCATGCCGCTGCTGTCCCGTTCGCGGACCGTCGCCGTCCGCTGTAGTGCACTGATACTGATCTCATTCGCCCTTTTCAGCACGCCCAAGCCGCGATTCAACAAGCACGAAAAGGCCTTCTATGCCGACGAAGCGACCGTGAGTTTTGTCCGTCCGGGGCTGGTGATCACCATCAACTCCGCTTCGATCGCGGCGGATCGCACCATCAGCGCCGTATTCACGGTCAGCGATCCTCAAGGCCTGCCGCTGGACATGGCGGGCATAACAACTCCAGGGCCGATTTCATTGAGCTTCGTCGCGGCATACATTCCAAAAGGTCAGGAACAGTACACCGCCTATACCACGCGCTCGGCAAGCGGGGCGGCAATTGCGTCTACGAACCAGGCGAGCAGCGATTCCGGGGGAACCTATAGCACGGTTGCCGCCGGCCAATATAAGTATGCGTTCGCGACGAAGGCGCCCTCAGGCTACGACACAACTGTCACCCACGCCATCGGGATATACGGGTCGCGCGACCTCAGCGAATTCAACCTGGGAACGAACTACGCGAGCACCACTTACAACTTTGTCCCCAACGGCTCGGCGGTCATTACCACGCGCGATGTCATCCGAACCGCCAGTTGTAACAAGTGTCACGATCAGCTTTCCTTCCACGGCGGTTCCCGCCGCGGCCTGGATATGTGCATTCTGTGCCATCAGCCGCAAACGCTCGATCCCGACTCCGGGAATACGTTGGACATGAAAGTAATGGCTCACAAGATCCACATGGGTTCCCAACTTCCCAGCGTGCAGGCCGGCCATCCTTATCAGATCGTCGGCCGCAACGGAGCCGTCAGCGATTGGTCTACGGTGGTCTATCCCTCAGATCCGCGCCGATGCGTATCCTGCCATGAGCAGACCACGGGAGCGGCCCAGGCGACCATATTCCTGACCAATCCCACGGCAGTTGCCTGCGGGTCGTGTCATGACGACGTAAACTTTGCGACCGGCGCGAACCATGCGGGAGGTCCGCAGATCGACGACAAGCAGTGCGCCAACTGTCATATTCCGGAGGGTGAGTTGCCTTTCGACGCGTCCATCATCGGCGCCCACACCGTTCCGGTCGATTCGACCATGCTGGGCGGCCTGGCCGTCAGCATCAAGCAGGTCGCCAACGGGAAGGCAGGGAGCGCGCCCACGGTGACCTTTACGGTGGTGGATGGGGGCGGAAAGGCACTGGCGCTCTCGAGCCTGGGGTCGCTGTCCTTTACCATGGCGGGGCCGACGACCGATTATGGGTACACCAGCTTCGGAAGCGACGTAACCACGACGGGGTATGTCACCGAGGGTGCCCTCAGCGCCCCCTGCGACTCGAAGGGGATGTGTACCTACACATTCCAGCATGCGGTTCCGGCGAAGGCGGCGGGGACCTATGCGATCGGCGTCGAGGCGCGGCGCACGGAGACCCTCCTGCCGGGCACTGTCACCGCCATGAGCGTAACCTACGGCGCCAAGAACCAGGTTGTGTACTTCTCGGTGGACAATTCGCCGGTGGCCAACCGCCGGACGGTGGTGTCCGTGGACAACTGCAATCAGTGCCATTTCGCGCTTTCCGAGCATGGCAGCCTGCGCAACCAGACGGAATATTGCGTCTTGTGCCACAACCCATCGACCACGGATGCGGCGACACGGGCCATGGCTCAGAACCCGGCGGACAAGGCGGCGCCCGCGCAGAGCGTGACGTTCCCGCTGCTGGTGCACCGCATCCATTTCGGGCAGAATATGGTGGCGGATGGCGGCAGCTACACGGTGGTAGGATTCAACGGAAGCCACAACGACTTTTCCACGATCCGCTACGCACCATTCAGCCCGCAGGGGTCGCCGGGCGACACGCGAAACTGCGCGATCTGCCATGTCAACGGATCGGAAGCGAATCTGCCGGTCGGGCTGAATAACGTGGTGAATCCGCAAGGCTGGATCAATCCGGAAGGCGCTACTGCTGCCGCGTGCTCCGGCTGCCACGTTACCAAGGACGACGCGTCGCACTTCCTGGCGATGACGACGTCGCTGGGCGAAAGCTGCAACACCTGTCACCAATCCGGCGCAGCATACGGTGTCGACGCGGTGCACGCGCAGTATTGAACATGATACCTGTAGCGGGGCGGTATGGATCAGCCTGAGAAACAACCGGTTCTGGCGCTACTATCTAGCGACTGGCTGAGCCTGCTGGGCGCCGGCTTGGTTACGACTGCGTTCTTCTCCTGGCTGTTCGTTATCCCGCTCCACCTGCGTGGCCAGGTCAGCATTCCGTACGTCGGGATTCTTGATTTTTTCATTATTCCCGCCATCCTTTTCCTTGGACTCATCCTGATTCCTATTGGGATTTACCGCGCAAGAAAGAAGGTCCAACGAGGACTGCTCGGGGCTGTCGACCGGAGAGCGTACCTGCGGCGGATCGCCATATTCTTCGTCGTCGCGACCGCTGTGAATTTGGTCTTCGGGACGCAGGTGACCTATCGCGCCGTGCAGCAGATGGAAACTGTTCAGTTTTGCGGCCAGACATGCCACGTTATGAAGCCGGAGTTTACGGCGCATCAGAATGCGCCGCACGCTCGTGTGGAGTGCGTGGAGTGCCACGTAGCGCCTGGCGCGGAGGGTTGGTTCAAAAGTAAGATAGCGGGCACACGCCAATTGGTGGGTGTAATTCTTAACAATTACAAACGTCCGATTGAGTCCGCGATGGAGAGCAATCGCCTGGTTCCTTCCGCCGGCTTTAGCGCAGTTTTACCGCGAGAACTATCCAGCGGTGTATTCGCAACGCGCTACGGACATTTCGAGCGCGGGAATCGGGGTGGCCGCGATATACAACAGGAATGTCTTCCCGGATCTGAAGGTCACCTGGGGCACGTACCCAAATAACCTAGGGCATACCGACTATCCGGGATGCTTCCGGTGCCACGATGGATCGCACTCGACTACAGACCGGGCTGAGACCATCACCCAGGACTGCAATACGTGTCATGAGCCCCTCGCGATGGATGAGGCCAAGCCTGAACTATTGAAGGCGCTTGGTCTTGCTGATCAAATCGCGGCGCTACAGAAGCAGTGATCCGGGAGGCGTCCACGGCAACGACAAGAACTGCTGGGGTGGCGCGCGCGATGCTAGCATAAGCTTACTGGAGCTGCGTCGTGTGCCTTGCCATTCCCGGTAAGATTGTCGAAACCCGCGAGATCGATGGCATGCGGGTGGGAAAGGTCGATTTCGGCGGCGTCACGCGCGACGCCTATCTCGATTACGTCCCCGAAGCGAACCTCGGCGACTACGTGGTAGTGCACGTGGGCTTCGCCATCTCCCGCATCGATGCCGAAGAAGCCAAACGTACTTACGAGCTCCTGGAGCAGATGGGATTGCTGGCGGAAGAAGGTCTGTGAAGTTTCTGGATGAGTACCGCGATCCCAGGCTGGCCCAGTCGTTAGTCGCCGAGATCCGCCGCATCGCGACCCGGCCCTGGGTGCTGATGGAGATCTGCGGCGGGCAGACGCACACGCTGATGAAGTACGGCATCGACGAATTGCTGCCGGAATCCGTGGAGTTGGTGCATGGACCTGGATGTCCGGTGTGCGTCACGCCCCTGGAACTGATCGACAAGGCGATCGCCATCGCGTCCATCCCCGATGCCACGCTGGTTTCCTACGGAGATATGCTGCGCGTGCCGGGTTCGTCGAGCGATCTGTTCCGCGTGAAAGCCGCGGGCGGCGATGTGCGCATCGCGTATTCGCCGATGGACGCGCTGGCCATCGCGCGCCGGCATCCCGAACGGCGTGTAGTGTTCTTCGCGGTCGGATTTGAGACCACGGCGCCCGCCAATGCAATGACGGTCTGGCAGGCCAAGCGTGAAGGGCTGAAGAACTTTTCGGTGCTGGTGTCGCACGTGCTGGTTCCGCCCGCGATCCGGCTGCTGCTCGGCTCGCGCTCGAATCGCGTCCAAGGATTTATTGCACCGGGGCACGTTTGCACGGTCATGGGATATACGGAATACGAGGAACTGGCGGCCGAATACAAGGTTCCGTTTGTCGTGGCCGGCTTCGAGCCCCTTGACCTGTTGCAGGGCATCCTGATGCTTGTCCGGCAGCTCGAAGAGGGGCGCGCGGAGGTGGAGAACCAATACGTGCGCAGTGTGACTCGCAACGGGAACGAGGCTGCGCGGCGCCGGATGCTGGAGGTCTTCGAAGTCGGCGACCGCAAGTGGCGCGGCATTGGTGAGATCGCCGCATCGGGATATCTCCTGCGCCCGGAGTACGCGGCTTTCGATGCGGAGCGCGTGTTCGGCGTTCAGACCACGACCGCCGCCGAGCCGGCCGAGTGCATTTCGGCGCAAGTGCTGCAGGGGCTCGCGAAGCCCGTGGATTGCGCGGCGTTCGGAACGCGCTGTACGCCGGAGACGCCGCTGGGGGCGCCTATGGTTTCGACCGAAGGAGCTTGCGCGGCCTACTTTCAATTCCGGCGGCACGCATGACCTCGTGCCCCCTGCCGTTGACTACCAAAGACCGCATCCTGTTGGGGCACGGCTCGGGCGGGAAACTGAGCGCGGAATTGCTGCGGGACATTTTTCTGCGAGTGTTTCACAGTCCCGTGCTCGGGCGCCTGGAGGACCAGGCGGTCCTGGAGATCGGAAGCGAGCGCATTGCGTTCACTACCGACAGCTTTGTCGTGAAGCCGCTATTCTTCCGCGGCGGCGATATCGGGTCGCTGGCTGTGCATGGCACGGTGAACGACCTGGCGATGGGCGGAGCCGAGCCCTTGTACCTCAGCGCCGGCTTCATCCTGGAGGAGGGCCTGTCTACCGAGGTTCTGGCGCGAGTGGCCGATTCCATGGCGCGCGCGGCGGAGGCAGCGGGCGTGGAGATCGTGACCGGCGACACCAAGGTCGTGGAGAAGGGCAAGGGTGACGGCCTGTTCATCAATACCACCGGGATCGGACGCATTCCGGCGCACGTCAATCTCTCGACTATGGACGTTCGGGCGGGCGACTGCGTGCTGCTGTCCGGGTTCATCGGCGATCACGGGATTGCGATTCTCTCCGAGCGGGAAAGCATCGGATTCGAGACGAATGTGACCAGCGACTCCGCGCCGCTGCACACGCTGGTGCGCGACATGCTTCGCGCGGCGCCTGGCATCCGCATGATGCGCGATCCCACGCGCGGCGGCGTGGCCAGCACAACGAACGAGATCGCCGAGAAGGCTCGCGTCGGGATCGAGCTGGTCGAATCGGCGATACCCGTGCGGGACGAGGTACGCGCCGCCTGCGAACTGCTGGGGTTCGACCCGCTGCACGTGGCCAACGAAGGCAAGCTGATCGCGATCGTGGCGCGGGAGAACGCGGACCCGGTGCTCGCCGCCATGCGCGCGCATCCGCTCGGCGCCAACGCCGCGATGATCGGTTCCGTTACCGAAAGGCATCCAGGCCTGGTTACGTTGCGAACCCCCTTCGGCACCAGCCGCATCATCGAGATGCTGGCAGGCGATCAGTTACCGCGGATCTGCTAGCGGCGTCCGGACTGACCCAAGCGTAGGCAGCCACACGGGCGGTTACCGTGCATTTACCCGCACTTACAATGTTTCTGTTAATTCCCTCACTCTTGCGGGCTGCTTGCGACAGCACGTTCAGCGTTGCGCTCGTTGCCCGTCCCCATCCAAGGATTGGCCTGTAACCCGCCCGGTTCTTACATGCCGATCGTTTTCGGCCAGCCTCTGGATATTCAGTTGAATATGTCATTCCCGAGCCGCCCGCCTGGAAACTCGGGCTTGCAGGCTTGATTCTGCTCCTCGCCGGCGCGCGCTCTATCCGCCGAACCAATGCCAGCCCGGAAGTCTCGCGCTACAACGGCAGTTCGAAGTAGAAGATTTCTTTGCCGGTGCCGGCCTCGGTCATGCCGGCCAGATAGATGGTGGCATTGCGCTGCAAGCCGGTCTGGAAGTAGAAGAAGCCGCTGGCGGATTGGCCGGGCGGAAGGAACTTGGCGGCGAAAGCGCGGCCTTCGATCTCCCACTCATCGAGCGGATTCTTCTTGGGTTTGAGGACCTTCACTTTGCCGGCAGGACCGGGGATCATGTTGGGACGGTCCGGACCTTTCAGATAGCGGATGTCGCGCGCGGGCGTAGCATCGACGCGGTTGTGATTGGGACCGGTGTATTCGGCTTTCAGGTTGTCCAGGCGGATGGTCTTCTCGCTATTATTTTCGATGACCACCAGCACGGGCAGAACGCCGTACTGATAGGGGTCGAGCTTGCCGAAGGCGGCTTTGACCTTTTCGCCGGAATCATAAGCTTCCACGCCGATGGTGACCTGCGAATTGGTCTGGTGACTGGCGAAACCCGAGGCCGGGCCCGGCTTGAACGGCGGCGGGTCTTTGTCGGCGGCGGGAGCGGCCGCGGCGGCTATACTCAAAAGAAGAGCCAAACGTTTGAAAACAAAAGGCATCTATTTCCTCTACCGCGTCCTGCAGGCGTTTGGGTTGCCTGTCCTGCTATTGTATTTCCTCTTTCGCGGCTTTGCGAACCGCGGCTACTGGCGGAGCCTGGCCGGGCGTTTCGGGTTTCTGCCGGACTCGTTTAGACAGACCGGTCCGGGGGCAATCTGGTTGCACGCAGTTTCAGTGGGAGAGGTGCTGGCGTGCGTCGACTTCGCGCGGCGGCTGCGGCGCGAGTATCCGCGCAGTCCGCTGTACGTTTCCACGACAACTCTGGCAGGGCGGGCGACCGCGGAAGACAAACTGCGCGGAATCGCGACAGGGGTCTTTTTCGCGCCAGTGGATTGGGTGTTTGCGGTGCGGCGCGTGTTGCGTACGATCCGGCCGGCGGCGGTGGTGGTGGCAGAGACCGAGATCTGGCCCAATCTGTTCCGCGAGACGAAGCGGACCAGTGCGGGGCTGCTGGTGGTGAACGCCCGGATCTCCGACAAGGCGCTGCCCCGGTATCGGCGGTGGCGATGGCTCTTTCCCGCGATACTGAGCGCGCCGGACCTGATTCTGGCGCAGACGGAGGAGATTCGGGCGCGGTACCTGGAACTGGGCGCGCCGGCGAATCGGGTGCAGGTGGGGGGAAATTTCAAGTACGACTTCGAGCCTCGGGCGGCGGGCGCGGAGTCGCCGGTGGTGCGTCTGCTGGAGGGGACGCAGCCGGCGAAGGTTTGGGTCGCGGCCAGCACGATGCCGCCGGCGAAGGCGGGGGATCCGGACGAAGACGATGCGGTGATCGCGGCGTTTCAGGAAGTGGCGCGGAAAAGGCCCGAGCTGTTCTTGATTCTGGCACCGAGAAGGCCGGAGCGGTTCGATGTGGCGGCGGGGAAGTTGGACGCGGCGGGGATTTCATTTGCGCGCAGGACGGGGAAGGTCGGAAACCTGCCTCACGGAGCCCACGTGCTGCTGCTGGATACCATCGGGGAACTCAGCTCGCTGTTTGCGTTCGCGGATGTGGTGTTCATGGGGGGGACGCTGGCGCGGCGCGGGGGACACAACATCCTGGAGCCGGCGTTTTTCGGGAAGCCGGTGATCGTGGGGCCGCACATGGAGAATTTTCAGGCCATCGCGGATCAGTTTCGCGCCCACGATGCCTGTGTAGAGATTGGTTCGGCGGCGGAATTGGCCGGCGCGGTGGAACGAGTGCTGGACGATTCGCGCGGGGTTGGAGAGCGGGCCAAAGTTTGCGCGGAGGCGAATCGCGGAGCGACGGCGCGGGCGATTCACGAGATGCATGGGGTTCTGCGCGTGCCGAGGTACCGGCCGGCGATGCCGTGGTTCGCGGCGGCGTCGGTGTTGGCGGAATTGTGGCGCCGGGGCGCCCGCCGGCGGCAGGCGCGGCAGTATGCGCTGCGGCGCGAACTCGACGTGCCGGTGATCAGCGTGGGCAATGTGGCCATGGGCGGCACCGGCAAGACGCCAACCGTGCTGCGGCTGGCGGAACTGCTCCGCGAGCGGGGCCGCAAGCCCGGGATTCTGACGCGCGGATATGGGCGGACTTCGCCCGTGGATCACATGGCGCTAGAGGCCGGCGCGATCGTGGCGCCGTACGAGAGCGGCGACGAACCCCAGATTTTCCTGCGCTCGCGCGTGGCGCCGGTGGGGATCGGGGTGGACCGCTTCGAGGCGGGCCGCATGCTGCGCGAGAAGTTCGCCTGCGACGTGATGCTGCTCGATGACGGCTTTCAGCACGTGAAGCTGGCACGGGCCGTGGATATCGTGCTGATCGACGCGCTGAATCCACTGGGTGGCGGGGCGGTGTTCCCCCTTGGGCGCCTGCGCGAGCCGGTGGATGCGCTGGCGCGGGCGGATGCCATCCTGATCACGCGTTGCGACGCTTCGGACCTGGCGCCGGCGATCGAGCGCGAGGTGCGGAAGTGGAATGCACAGGCGCCGATATTTCGCGCGAACGTGACGCCGGTGGGCTGGGTGGAGAATCGCAGCGGACGCCGCGTCGAGGGGCTGCCGGGATGCCGCGTCGGTATGTTCTGCGGCCTGGGAAATCCGCGGACCTTCCGGTTCACGCTGGAGGGATTGGGACTCGAAGTGGTCGAGAGCTTCGAATTCGACGACCATCACCGGTACCGGCCCGCCGAGTTGCGATGCGTGGCGGACCACTTTATCCGGAAGGGCGCGCAAGCCATGGTGACTACGGAGAAGGACTCGGTGAACCTGCCCGAGGGTGCCGACGATTTGATACGGGGAGTGCCTCTGTACTGGCTGAAGGTGGGCATGCGGATCGAAGGGGAATCCGATCTGCTGGAGTACCTTCTGAATCTGATTGAAAAAAGATCTTGACATCTGTTTTGGTGCGGCGTATTTTATCCATAGTTCGCTAGGGTAGCGAGCCAGGTGAGACGGAACATGTCGCAAGGCACAGCTCAGAACACGCTGGATCTGCTGATTCTCAAGACTTTGGCGCGGGGGCCAAACCACGGGTTCGGGATCACGGTTCACATCCAGAATGCGTCGGAAGGCCTGCTGCGCATCGAAGAAGGGTCCTTGTATCCGGCGCTGCACCGCCTGGAGCGGGAAAACGCGGTCTCCAGCGAATGGAAGGCGTCGGAGAACGGCCGCCGGGCGCGCTACTACAAGATCAGCGCCGCGGGACGGAAGAGGCTGGAGGAACACGAGGGCCAATGGCAATCGCTCAGCCTGGGCGTGGCCCGAGTGTTGGATTTCGCATGAAGGGCTGGCTCCAAAGGCTGCGGGCGCGCGACCTCGATCGCGAGCTCCGGGAGGAAATGCAATTCCACATGCAAATGCGAGCCGCCGAATACGAACAGGAAGGCATGAGCCCTCAGAATTCAGCAGCGGCGGCGCACAAGCGGTTCGGCAGCACGTCGATTGTTCACGAGGACGCACGGCGGGAGCACATCGGCGGCGCGGCGTCACTGGTGGAGGCGGCCGGCAGGGAGTTGGGCTTCGCCTTTCGGAGCCTGCGGCGGGCGCCTGCCTTCACGGCGGCGGCGGTGCTGGCGCTGACGCTGGGACTCGGCGGGGCGGCGGGCGTGTTCAGCGTGGTGGACCGGATTCTGTTTCGGGGGCTGCCGTACGCGGACGGCAACAGGCTGATCGCGGTCGGAGTACGGGCGCCGCTGGCCGATCATCCATTTTTGCTGGGCGGTGACTATGCGGAGTGGAAGGAGGAGCGGTCTGCACTGGCCGGGCTCACGGCGACGAGCGAGCCTTTTGACTGCGACCTCACCGAGAACAATCCCATCCGGCTGAGCTGCGCGGGAGTGGCATCCACGTTTCTGCCGTTATTCGGAGTGGAACCGATCGCCGGACGCAATTTCCGGCCGGAGGAGGACCTGCCGAAGGTTCCTCAAAGCATCATTCTGTCGAATGCCTTGTGGCGCGAGCGGTATGGCGGGGATCCGAAGATCGCGGGACGGCGGGTGCAGCTCAATGGCGAGCCCGCGACGATCATCGGGGTGCTGCCGGCCTCGTTCGAGTTCCCTACTCTCGCGCAGGTGGACCTGCTGATTGCCCTTCAACTCAACGAAGCTGTGGAGCGGAAGCGGCAGGCCGTCTCCATGGTCAACGCGTTCGGACGGCTCAAGGCGGGCGTGACGATGGAACAGGCCCGGGCGGCGCTGGAGCCTTTCTTCGCGAATTTCCTGACGACCATCACGCCATCGTTCCGCAAGGAGGTGCGGCTGGAGACCGGTTGGCTGAACGACGCCATGCGGGGGCGCGCCCGCACGGCCGGATGGGTGCTGTTCGGCGCAGTGGCCGCGGTGCTGCTGATTGCCTGGACCAACATCGCCAACCTGTCGCTGGCGCGGGCGGCGAGCCGCGCGCACGAGACCGCGATCCGCGCCGCCCTGGGCGCCGGCAAGGCCCGGCTGATGATGCACCATGCGGCAGAACTCGCTCTGGTGGCGGGGGCAGGATGGCTGGGCGGCCTCAGCCTGGCGGCGGTGTTGTTGGCCGTCTTTCGCAAGACTGCACCCGCCGGCATCGTAGGACTAAGGCACGCGTCGCTCGATTTGCGGATCTTCCTTCTCAGCGCCGGGGCTCTGCTTGCCAGTGTCCTGGCTTTCTCGCTGCTACCGACGGGGACCGTGTCGCGGAGAATGCGACTGCGCAGCACACTGGTAACCGCGCAGGTGGCGATTTCGGTGTTCCTGGTGGCGTCGGCAGGCCTGCTGATCCACACATTGCGGGAGTTGAGCGACATCCGCTTCGGCGTGCGCACGGACGGCACCGTCACGGCCTCGGCTGTTCTGGGACAGCAGAAGTATCGTACGGTGGCGGACCGCTACGCCTTCGTCGAGCGGCTGGAGAGCGCACTGCGTCGGCTGCCAGGCGTGTCGGCGGTGGCGGTAGCCGACGAGTTGCCGCCGCTCACGGCGGGAATCGGGATCATGTACGGATCGATCGGGGTGGATGGGAGGCCGCCGTCCGGACAGGGCCGCGGAGGGAACGTGAACCTGCGGCACATCACGCCGGGGTACTTTCGCGCGCTCGGAATCGAGCTAGTGCGCGGCCGGCCGTTCGTTGCGGCGGAGATCGACTCCGCGCAGGGAACCGTGATTCTGAGCGACCGGCTGGCGCGACGCCTCTTTCCCAACCAGGATCCGATCGGCCATTCCGTCAAACCCGTGGGATTTCCGAAAGCGTACACCGTTGTGGGAGTGGCCGCGGACGTGAAGAACGCGGGTCTCACCGCGGAAGACGCACCGGAGATGTACTTTCCGTACGACAGCACGCGGAGCGCTCCGCGATTTGTGTCGGCGGTGGTGCGCAGCGCGGCCAAACCGGCGCTGGTCGCGCGCCTGATGGAGGACGAGATTCGCGCCATCGACGCCGCCTTGCCGTTGACCGTGGGTCCGTTTGACAGCCGGATCGCCAAACTCAATGCACGGCCGCGATTTAATGCCGCGCTGCTCTCGATGTTCGCCGGGATCGGCGTGCTGCTGGCCGCTTTGGGCGTTTACGGAGTATTGGCATTCCTGGTCACGCAGCGCGTGCGCGAGATCGGGGTCCGGATGGCGCTGGGCGCCACGCGTGGACGTGTTGCGGCCTGGATCCTCTCGTACGTCATGAGCTGGACCGTGGTGGGGCTCGCGCTGGGCGCGGCGGGCGCATTCGCGGCCGCACGCCAGTTCCGGTCGATGCTGTACGGGGTGACGCCGGCCGATCCGTGGACGCTGGGGGTGGTGGTAGTCCTGCTGGCGTGCGTTTCGGCTCTCGCGGCGTACGTCCCGGCGCGGCGGGCGGCTACGTTGGATCCGGCGGCCACGCTACGGCAGGAGTGATTGGCTACATCGGCGGTGAGGTTTTCAGGGTCTGCCGAAGTTTGGCGATCGCGGCTTCGACGTCTTCGAGCCTCGAGGGAATGGCGGAGGAGAGCACCTTCGGCTCAGCAGCGGTGATCAGCACGTCGTCTTCGATGCGCACGCCGATGCCTTTGTACTTCTCGAAGACCGGGCGGACCTGGGCGGCGAATTTCTCCATCTCAGGGGTCTTCGGCAGGTTGTCGAGCGCGTCGGGGCGGAAATACAGCCCAGGCTCCATAGTCACGACCATGCCGGGCTGTAGCTCGCGGCCGCCAGGATCGTGGACGTTCAGGCCGATGCCGTGGCTCATGCCGTGGATGGACCAGACCCTGGCCTGCTCGTCGCTCTTTGGGTCGGTGATGAGGCCCAGCTTGAAGAGGCCCTGCTTGAAGACCTCGTTGGCTGCGTTCTGCATGGCATTGGAGGCGCGCCCCGGCCTGGCATTCTGAAAACCGGCCTGTTGCGCATCGTAGACCAGGCGGTAGATCTCGGCCTGCTCCTTGCTGAACTTGCCATTGGTGGGAATGGTGCGGGTCACGTCCACGCTGTACTGGTCGAATTCGGCGGCGTCGTCCATGAGGATGAGGTCGCCCTCTTTCAACTGCGATTTGTTGGTCTCGTAATGCAAAGTGGTGGCGTTGACGCCGCTGCCCACGATGCAGGGGTAGCCCCAGTGCGCGTTGCGGCGCAGGAAGGTGTACTCGAACTGCGCCTGGATCTCATATTCCCAGGCGCCGGGAAGCGCGAGCGCGTAAGCCCGTTGGAAGGCTTCGGCGGTGATGTCCACCGCGTGCTGCAGGATATCGAGCTCGCGCTGGGACTTGACGCGGCGCAATTCGCCGAAGATCGCGGTGGCGTCCTTGATGGCGATGCCCGCTCCGACCCCGGCCAGGCGTCCGGCGAACTCCTGCTCGCGGCCGTACTCGGCTGCGTTGGGACGGGCCGGGAGCAGCATGAAGAGCTGGAGGTCGCCGTCGTTGGCCAGCGCGGTGATTTTGGAGAACTCTTCGCCCCAGGGAGAGTCCGGCGTGCCTCCGCGCCCGCCGCGTCCGCCGCGACCCTCGCCGGAAGTGGCCAGCGCTCCGCGAGCGCGGGGAATCAGGGTCGAAATCATGGAATTGAGCTGCGTGGCCTCATAGACGTTGGCGATTCCGGAGATCTCGCGGGCTTCGGCAGCCGTGAGCATGTGGCCGGTCCAGGTTTCGCGCGAGGGCGCCGGGCGCGGCAGAAAGACCATCTCCTTGATCTTGTCGGCGCCGGGAACCAGGACCAGGGCCGCGCCGGCCTGGGTCAGGCCGGTGAGGTAGAAGAAGTTGTTCTCCTGGCGGTAGGGCCAATCGATGTCGTTGGCGTAGTTGCGCGGTTCGGCGGCGTAGAGAATGAGGACGGCGCGGTCGCCAATGCGGTCGGCGACCGCCTTACGGCGGGCTGTCAGATCGGCGAGGCGGTCACGCTGCCAGGAGGCAGGCGGCGGGGGCGCGGGCTTCCAGACAGAGTTGTCGGCGGCCAGGCACAGCGAAACCGCAGCCAGCGCGTAGAGAATAGCCTTCATTTCAAGACCCTCCCCGGGGGGATCTCTCATTGTAACCACGGCGGGACTGCTTTCGCCTATTCTGGTTTCTATGCGAAAGACCCGGTTTGCAGCAACACTGCTCTTCCTGGCTCCCGTGCTGGCCCTCGCGCAGCCCGCGGAGAAGGTGGACCTGAACGTGATCCACAAGATCAAGGAAGAAGCGCTCGGACGCGATTCCAAGGTGATGGAGCACGTGTTTTACCTGACCGACGTGAACGGACCGCGGCTGACGGATTCGAAGGGCTACCGCGCCGCCGGAGAGTGGGCCGTCAAGCGGCTCCAGGAATATGGTCTAAGCAATGTCCACCTGGAGAAGTGGGGGCCGTTCGGCAAGGCGTGGAACATCGAGTATTACTCCGGGCACATGATGGAGCCGCAATACCAGCCGATCATCGCGTACCCGGTGGCGTGGACCCCCGGGACCAACGGCGTAGTGACGGGTAGCCCGATGATGGTGACGCCGCAAACGCCGGCGGACCTCGACAAGTTCAAAGGTAAGCTGGCCGGCAAGATCGTGATGATTTCGGCCAAGCGCGACCTGCAGATGGTGACCACGCCGCTGGGCGTGCGCTACACCGATGCGGAGCTGACGGACATCCAGGCGGCGCAGATCCAGCTTCCGGGATTCGGACGGGGCGGACGCGGGGCACCCGGCGGCCCGGGCGGCGGGCGCGGAGCCTTCGGCCAGCCGGGCGGGGTGAGCCCGCAGGCGCTGCAGACCTTCCTCAAGGCGGAGAAGCCGGCCCTGGTAATCCAGATCTCGTTCAACGGCGACGGCGGCACGCTCTTTGGCGGCGGGCAGAGCCGCGATGCCAACGACAACCTGCCCACCATCGTAATGGCGGCCGAGCACTACAACCGCATCGCGCGCCTACTGGAGCACGAGATCCCGGTGAAGCTGCAATTCGAAATCAAGGCGAGCTTCGACGACAACGTGGACTCGTTCAACGTGATCGCGGAGATTCCGGGCAATGCGAAGAAAGACGAGCTGGTGATGGTCGGCGGGCACTTCGATAGCTGGCACTACGGCACGGGGGCGACCGACAACGCCGCGGGCAGCTCGATTGCGATGGAAGTGATGCGCGTGCTGAAGGCGGCCAATCTCAATATGGACCGCACGGTGCGCATGGCGCTGTGGGGCGGCGAGGAGCAGGGTCTGCTGGGTTCGCGCGCTTACGTAAAAGAGCACTTCGCCGATCCGGCGACCATGAAGCCGACCAGCGAGCACGAGAAGTTCGCCGGCTACTGGAACGTGGACAACGGGACCGGCAAAATCCGCGGCATTTATCTTCAGGGCAACGAGATGTGCCGTCCGATTTTCGAGAAGTGGCTGGAGCCGTTCAGGGACCTGGGTGCGACCACTATTACCATTCGCAACACCGGCGGAACGGACCACCAGAGCTTCGACGCCGTGGGGTTGCCCGGATTCCAGTTCATTCAGGACACGATGGACTACAACACGCGGACGCACCATTCGAACATGGATGTCTACGACCGCATTCAGGCGACCGACCTGATGCAGATGTCGGCCATCGAGGCGTCGATGGTGTACCTGACGGCGGTGCGGGCGGAGAAGCTGCCACGCAAGCCGCTGCCTCCGCCGCAGCCCGCGGGCGGGCGTGGCGGACGGGGCGGTCCGGGCGGCAACTGACCGGCTGAAGCCGGTCCCGTTGTCAGAAGTTGACGATGGAGGCGAAGCCGGCGGGGTCAAGGCTGGCGCCGCCGACGAGTACGCCGTCGATTTCGGGCTGCGCCATCAGGCTCTTCACGTTGTCGGGCTTGACGCTGCCGCCGTACAGGATGCGGACGGCATCGGCTGCGAGGTTGCCGAATGCCGCGCGCACGCGGGCGCGGATCACGCGGTGGGCGTCGGCGGCCATATCGGGAGTGGCGGTCTTGCCGGTGCCGATGGCCCACACGGGCTCGTAGGCGATCACGATTTTGGCGAACTGCTGTTCGGAGAGTCGGGCGATCCCCTGCTGGAATTGTGAAGTGAGCACCGCTTCGGTCTTGCCGGCTTCACGGTCGGCCAGCAACTCGCCGACGCAGACGATCGGTGTCAGCCCGAATTCCAAAGCCGCCAGCGTGCGCTTGAGGACGGTATCGTCGGACTCGCCGAAATACTGGCGGCGCTCGCTGTGGCCGACAATGGCGTGGGTCGCGCCCACGGCATTCAGCATGGGGCCGGAGATTTCGCCGGTGAACGCGCCTTCTTTAGCCCAGGCGATGTTCTGGGATCCGACGCGGATATTGCTTCCCTTGACGGCTGCGACGGCCGCGGCGAGGTTCGTGAAAGGAGGACAGATCACGACTTCGCAGTGCGAGGAGTTCTCGACCAACGGCCGGAATTTCTCGAAGAATTGAGTGGTTTCCGCGGGCGTCTTGTACATCTTCCAATTGCCCGCCATGACTGGTGTTCTCATAGGATTTGCGATAAGAAGCTGGCGCCTTCGGCGATGCGGCAGCCGAAGTTTTCGGCCACGGTCTGGCCGATGTCGCTGAGCGAGCCGCGCAGGCCCAGGTTTACGCCGGCGCGGACCTGGGGTCCCAGAGCCAGCAGGGGCACGTACTCGCGGGTGTGATCGGTGCCGGGCACGGTGGGGTCGCAGCCGTGGTCGGCGGTGAAAATGGCCAGGTCGCCATCGTGCAAGGCGCCCTCGAAGGCAGGCAGCCAGGCGTCGAACTGCTCGAGGGCGGCGCCGTAGCCTTCAGTATCGTTGCGATGGCCGTACTGCTGGTCGAAGTCGACCAAGTTCACGAAGATGAGGCCGCTACCGGTCTCGTTCATCGCCACGAGGGTCTTGGCCATGCCGTCGGCGTTATTCTTGGTTTTCTCGGATTCCTTGATGCCGCGGCCCAGGAAGACGTCGAAGATCTTGCCGACGCTGTGAATGAACACGCCGCATTCGTCGAGCCGGTCGAGGAGCATGCCCTTGGGCGGAGGCACGGCGTAATCGTGGCGATTAGCGGTGCGGGAAAAATTGCCGGGCGTGCCGACGAACGGGCGGGCGATCACGCGACCGACTTCATGCGGCCCGCTCATGATCTCGCGCGCGGTCTCGCAGATCTTGTAAAGCTCCCAGAGCGGGATGACTTCTTCGTGGGCGGCAATCTGGAAGACGCTGTCGGCGGAGGTGTAGACAATGGGGGAGCCGGTGCGCATATGCTCCTCGCCGAGTTCCTTGATGATCTCGGTACCCGAGGCGGCCTTGTTGCCGAGGGTGGCGCGGCCGATGCGGCTCTCGAACTGGTCGAGCACCTCGCGGGGAAAGCCGTGCGGGTAAAGCGGGAAGGGCTTGGCCAGGTGAATTCCGACCATTTCCCAGTGGCCGGTGGTGGTGTCTTTGCCAGGCGAAGCCAGAGTGCAGCTTCCGAACGCGCCCGCGGGCGAGACAACGGGCACAATTCCGCTCAGCGTTCTTATGTTGCCAAGCCCGAGACGCTCGAGGTTGGGAAGCTTCAGGCCGCGGATGCGGGCGATGTTGCCGAGCGTATCGGCGCCGCCGGGGTCGCTGAAGAGCGCGGCGTCGGGCATCTCACCGATGCCCACACTATCCAGGACGATCCAGATGACTCGGCGGAACACAACATTCGAGGTTAACATGCGTGAGACTGCCTACCACACGATGCCCCGGGCCCTCAACTCGCGTTCGATTTGGGCGCGGGACTGGAACTGCACAGCGTCGATGCCGAAGTTGCTCGCACCTTCGACGAACAGGGCGATATCGTCGGTATAGAAGCACTCCTCGGGTCGGCAGCCGGCGGCTTCGACCGCGGCCCGATAGATCGCCGGGTCGGGCTTCATGGCACGGACCTCGTGCGAGAGAATGTGCCGGTGAAAATGCCGCAGGAGATGTCCGTATTTTTCCTGGAGCAGCGGGAAGTGCAGCGCGTTGGTGTTGGAGAGCAGGATCAGGCGATAGCGTCTGGCGAGGGCTTCAAGCATGCTCTCCGGAATCAGAATATCGGTGAAGATACAACTGAAGACGCGGCAGAATTCGTCGTAGCCGATGTGGAGGTCGAGGAGTTCAGATGCCTTGTCGACGAAGTCGTGGGGCTCGATCAGGCCGGTTTCCAGACGGCGGACCAGGTCGCTGGCGGCGAGGCGGCGGGGGATTTCGGCGGCTGGATAGGGGCACAGCGACTCGAGAGACCGGTAGGCGATACCGAAATCAAAATAGATGAGGACCTTGCCGAGGTCGAAGATGATCGCCCGGTGCATCGCGTGTTATCGGGCCGTGCGGCGGGTCATCACAAACCAGGATCCGAGCAGGGCGATGAAGGAGCCGGCGAGGAGATAGAGGGCGGTCCTGGCTTCGCCGGGCGCGAAACGGTAGCCGCTCAAGAAATAGAATTTGGCAACCATTACCGCGATTACCAGGCACCAGAGAAAGAACAGCCACCGAGCCGAGCCGCGCAGCGCGAGCAAGAGGATGAGCAGGCCAAGCAGGGATCCGAAGAACAGGATGTACAGGAGCGTGGAGCCCGTCCACGGGAGCATTCCCAGGTGCAGCGATTGGGCGCCGGCGACGAAAGCCAGGACCGACAAAGCGAGCAAACCGATGCAGAAAAGCGCCTGAAACACGTAGCTGGCAAATCGCAACAGCGCCTTCACGACTCCCACTCGAAAACCTCCTGAAAGATTGGAAGCGGTATTTTAGCACCCTACCTCGCAGGATTGACCCTCAGCATCCGCGACGGATAAAATATTAAGCAGGTTAGTGTAGACTCAAGGGTCTATGAGAACGGAAGCGCCGCTCAATCACCGATATCGTGAGATCCTGTCCGCGATTGTACGTGCGTACATCGAGACGGGGGAGCCGGTCGGCTCGCGCACCGTTTCGAGGCGCCGGCAGGATTCGTTGAGCCCGGCCTCCATCCGGAACGTGATGGCGGATCTCGCCGATGAGGGATATCTTTCGCAGCCGCACACCTCCGCGGGACGGGTGCCCACGGACAAAGCATTTCGCATCTATGTGAGCGCTCTGAGCGCTAACCGGGTTTCGGCGAGCGAGGCCGAGCGGGTGGCCAGCGAACTGCGCGGGCTGGACACGGTGGGTGAGCAGATGGAACGGTCCAGCAGCATCCTGACGGAGCTGACGCACAACGTCGGGATCGCGGCGGCACTGCCGGAGATGGCCCAGGAGCTGGATCAAATCCAACTGGTGCCGCTCAGCGATCGGCGCGTGCTCATGGTGCTGGTGACGCGGGACCACATGGTGCGCAATCGCGTAGTGACGATGGAGGAACCGGCATCGCCGGTCGAGCTCAACTCGATCTGCAACTACGTCAACCGGAATTTCGCCGGATGGCAACTGGGGCGTGCGCGGCGCGAACTGCTGCGTCGGATCGCGGAAGAGCGGGAGCTGTATCAGGAGGTGGCGCGCAAGCTGACCCGGCTTTATCAAAAGGGACTGCTGGAAGTGGATACCTCGCCCGAGTTGCACATGGACGGGGCCAGTAACCTGCTGGGTCTGGATTTGCACCTGACGCGCGAAAAGCTGCGCGAGCTGTTCCACGCGCTGGAGGAAAAGGAGCGGGTGATCGAGCTGTTGGACCGGTTCCTGGAGATGCCGGCAGGCCAGCTCGCAGTTCGGGTCGGGTTGGAGGAAGCCCACCCGGCGATGAAGGATCTGGCGCTGATCGGCATCACCATTCGGATGCCCAGCGGGCTGCCGGCCAAGGTGGCGGTACTGGGTCCGATGCGGATGCACTACGAGAGGGTTATGGCGGCCGTGCTGGAGACGGGGCGTGCGCTGGAGAGCGCCCAGTTCTAGGGCCGGCGGCGGCCTTTTGCTAAGCTAAAAGCAGTGGATATCGATAAGCCCCAAGAGGAATCTCCCCAAGTTTCGGCCGACGAAGCCACCCCTGCCGTTACACTGGAAGGCCAGTTGGCGGCCGTCGCGGCGGAGCGGGACCAAGTCGCCACCGAGAAGGCCGACCTGCAGGACCGGTTGCTGCGGGTACGCGCGGAGTTCGACAATTTTCGCAAGCGGAGCGAGCGCGAGCGCGGCGATTTCATCCAGTTCGCGGCCATGGACATGGTGAAGGACGTACTGCCGGTGCTCGACGATTTCGAGCGCGCGCTCAAGGTGGAAACGGCCGACCGGGAGTATGTCAAAGGCGTGGAGTTGATTTACCAGCGCCTGTTCGACACGTTGAAGAAGACAGGGTTGGAGCCAATCGAGACGGCGGGCAAGCTCTTCGACCCGAATATCCACCAAGCAGTGGAGCGCGTGCCGACGGAAGAGGGCGAAGACCAGGCCATTCTCGGCGAATTTCAGCGGGGCTACAATTTCAAAGGCAGACTCCTCCGGCCGGCGATGGTAAGGGTCGCGGTTCGAGGGTAAAGTAAGTGGATTCCGTGTCGAAACGAGATTACTACGAGGTTCTTGGTGTAGGCCGGGAAGCCGGTGAGCAGGAGCTAAAAGCCGCTTATCGCGAGTTAGCCAAGCGCTATCATCCCGACCGCAATCCCGACGATCCGGCCGCCGAGGAGAAATTCAAAGAGGCCAGCGAAGCTTATAGCGTTTTGAGCGACGCGCAGAAACGCGCCGCTTACGATCGCTATGGGCACGCGGGACTGCAAGGAGCGGCGGGCGGGCCACAGTTCAACCCCGAAGACCTGAGCGACATCCTGGGAGATTTTTTCGGCTTCGGCGACCTGTTCGGCGGCGGCGGTAGACGGCGAACGCGCGCGCAGCGGGGCGAGGATGTCCGGTACGATCTGGAGATCTCGTTCGAGGACGCCATGTTTGGCATGGCGGCCGAGATTCAGGTTCCGCGCATGGAGCGCTGCGAGCATTGCCGCGGCGCGGGCAGCGAGCCGGGACACGGCCCGAGCACCTGCCCGACTTGCCATGGGCGCGGCGAAGTGCTCTACCAGCAGAGCTTCCTCTCCATCCGGCGGACGTGCAGCACGTGCAACGGCAGTGGACAGATCATCCGCAATCCGTGTTCGGAGTGCCGGGGCCAGGGCTGGCTGCAGGTGCAGCGCAAGTTGAAGGTGAACATTCCGGCGGGTGTGGACGACGGGAACCGGCTTCGGCTCGCGGGCGAGGGCCAACCGGGCGCCAACGGCGGTCCTCCGGGCGATCTGTATGTGTTCCTGAAGGTGGGGGACCACCCCTTCTTCGAGCGGCGCGAGAGCGATTTGCATTGTACCATCCCCATCAACATCGCGCAGGCGGCTCTCGGGTGCGAAATCGATGTACCGACGTTGGAGGGTGAACAGAAGCTGAAGATCCCGGAAGGCACGCAAAACGGGGCGCAGTTCAAGCTGCGTCATCGCGGAGTTGCCATCCTGAACAGCAGCGGCCGCGGGGATCTCTACGTGCATGTCAACGTGAAGATGCCGACGCGCCTGACGCGGGACCAGCGCAAGCTTCTGGAGCAGCTACGCGAGACGCTGCCGGTGGATAACCGGCCGGCGGAGAAGGGGCTGTTCGAGAAGGTCAAAGACTACTTCATGTAGCCCGGGCCGTTACTTCAATTTCCACTCCAGCCAGGCGATCATCTCGCGCTGGCGCTCGGGGTGTCCCAACCCCACTTCCAGGTTCACATAGCGAAATCCCCGGGCGGCGGCCACGCGCGAGAGCGAACCGTCGTCAATCTTCGGCGCATGCTGCTGCAGCACCACATTGTAAGGGGAAGTCTTGAGGATCTCGAAGTCTGCCGGGTCGGTGCACAAGAAGAACGCGCGCGGGTTGCCGGGTTCGCGCAGCGAGACCTGATCGCTGATCGGGACCTCGTCGGTAACCGAATAGCCCTGGGAATTGTTGTGGAGAGCGATCGTCAGACCGCCGCGAGGCGGGGTCAAGGCGTGAATAAGCTTGTCGCGGCCGTGGTCGAGCGTGTGAAGCGCGTGCTGCACGGCATCGGGGGCGGCGTTCGGGTTCAGGCGCGCGATATTGGCCTCTGCGCCGCCGCGCGAGAACATGCGATTGGGATCAAGCTGGAGGTTGCCGACCGGCACGTCCCGGGTGTGCGACTCGATCACGTAGGCGATGCCGTCGTGCGTCTGCATATGTTGAATCAGCACCTGCCGCGCGGTCTCTTCGTTGCCATGGATCAGGAGATACCTTCGTTTGGAACTGCCGGTGCGGATGATCCGGAACTTCGCGCCCGCCAGGCCGATGTGGCCGGGGCGGACAAATGGCAGCCAGATGAAACCAAGGGCCTCCCGGCGCGAGAGTGCGGCCACGGGAGTATCCGGCCGCCTCATTGGTCTACCTCCGCCTGCTTCTTGTGTTTCGGTTTCCTACGCTGCGATTTCGGTTCGATCGGCCTGGCTGCCGGCACCCGGCCAACGCGCTCACGGGCGATGGCCTTCACTTCCTTGGCAACATCAAACTTCTTCTTGCGTGGCAAGCATCCTCCGCACGGCGGCCGCCAGCATCTCCGGAGAGAACGGTTTGTGAAGGAAAGTTACGCGGCCGGGAGCGGCGGCTTCCAACAGGGTCATGTCCACAGGATAACCGCTGGCGGCAATGACACACAGCCTGGGGGTCACCATTAGCATTTGAGTTGCCAGATCGTCGAGGCCGTTACTGGCAAGAGACGCGTCCAATACGGCGACGGCGAAACCGCCGGGCTGCGTCTTGACTGCCTCCAGCGCCTGCTCGGCGTTTACCGCAGCAACTACGGCATAGCCCAACCGGGCCAGGTAAATGCTCATCATTTTGAGCAGGGAAGGTTCATCATCCACGATCAGGATCTGGCCCGGTTGTATCATCGCCCTATGAGATTCTATACGGAATATCTCACATTCAAGACCTCAAAACATAGAGAGTATCTGAATATTACTGGTCAAGTGGAAAGTGTCCTCAAAAAGAGCGGCATCCGGGAGGGCATGATCCTGATTTCCGCGATGCACATTACCGCGGGTGTGTGGGTCAATGATGCCGAGGACGGGCTGATCGCAGACATCGACGAGTGGCTGGAGACTCTGGCTCCGTTCCGCCAGGACTACCGGCACCACCGCACCGGCGAGACCAACGGCGATTCGCACCTCAAGAGTCTGCTGGTACACCACGAGGTGGTCGTGCCGGTCACGGCCGGAAAGCTCGATTTCGGCCCGTGGCAGCAGGTCTATTACGCCGAGTTCGACGGTCAGCGGCCAAAACGCGTCATCATTAAAGCGATGGGCGAGTAGACCGAAAGGAATCCGCGTGGGGCGGCATTCCTGGAACGGAGACCTATGACGCGTCCTATGACGGTTTGCGTGATCCTGGGAGCCTCGCTAGCCTTTCCGGCCGAGTTGCCGGTGAAGGAGGTCGTGCTGTACAAGCACGGGGTAGGCTTTTTCGAGAGGTCGGGAAAATTGGCGGCGGGCGAATCGGCGCGGCTGGATTTCAACGCTTCGGAGATGAACGACGTGCTGAAATCGCTGATCGTCGAAGAGCGCGGCGGCGGAAAGGTCGCCGGGCTGCGGTACGATTCGGCCGATCCGTTGAGCCACAAACTGGCCGAGTTTCCGTTCGAGATCGGCAGCGACGGGTTGCCAGGTCTGATGGATCGCCTCCGCGGCGCCCACGTCGAGGTCGTATTCGGCGGTCAGACTCTTGGCGGCGTGATCGTCAATGCGCGCACGATCCCGGGTACAGACAAAGAGCCCACGCGCGATCAGCTCAACGTGCTACTGGATTCGGGCGACCTGCGCACGCTGGATCTCAACGCCGCCTCGGGCATCCGATTCAGCGACCCGAAACTGCAGCAGCAGTTCAAGGATTACCTGGCGGTAATTGCGGCGTCCCGCTCCAAGGACAAACGCAGCGTGTACATCGATTCCACCGACGCCAAAGAGCGCGACGTGGTGGCCAGCTACATGATACCCGCGCCGGTGTGGAAGTCGAGCTACCGGCTGATTTTCAGCGAGAAAGCGCCGACCCTGGAGGGATGGGCGATCGTGGACAACATGACCGGCGAGGATTGGACGAAGGTGCGGCTGTCGCTGGTATCGGGGCGGCCGATTTCGTTTGTGAGCCAGCTCTACGCGCCGAAATATGTGCAGAGGCCGGAAGCCGAGTTGGCGGACGATACGGCGGCACGGCCGGTGGTGCATTCCGGGGCATTCGAGGCGGAGGCAAAGGCGGCTCCGGCAAGCCGGCCCGCCAATCGGGCGATGGGGATGTTGGCGCCCCCGGCACCGCCTCCGGCGGCCACGCCAGCGCCTCAGTTCATGCGCGAAGAAGTGGTTCCCAGCTCGATTGCGACCTCGGCAACCGGACAGGAGCTCGGCGAATTGTTCGAGTATCGCATCGCCCAGCCGGTCACGATTCGCAAGAACGAATCCGCCATGCTGCCGTTCCTGCAACAGCCAATCGAAGGCCGCAAGCTGCTGATCTATTCCGACCACAGCTCGCAACATCCGACGAACGCCGCCGAGCTGACCAACAGCACCGGCAAGACGCTGGATGGCGGACCGATCACCGTTTACGACGCCGGCGCGTACGGAGGCGAGGCGTTGATGGAGACGCTCAAGGACGGTGAGAAGCGGCTGATCAGCTACGCGGTGGACCTGGGCACGCGCATCACCGAGGCCTTCGGCAGCAAACAGGCGCTCGTAAGGGAGGTCCACGCCACGCGCGGGACCCTGACCACGAAGTTCGCCGCAGAAGAAACGCGGACGTACACCATCCGAAACGTGGACAAGAAAGCCAAGACACTGATCCTGGAACATCCGCTGCGGCCGGGTTACACACTGCTCAGCCAGAAGCCGAAGGAGAAAACCGCGAACAATTATCGCTTCGAAATAAGCCTGGTGCCGGACTCGACGCAGGAGTTCGTGGTCGCCGAAGAGCGCGTGTACGACACTCAGACCATGGTCACCAACCTGAGCCCCGACATGCTGGTGAGCTTTATCCAGAACCGGTCGCTCAGCGATGCCGCACGCAAGCAACTCGACCGGATCGCAACCCAGAAGCGGCAGATCGCCGACAACGACCGGGCGTTGCAGGAAGCTCAGGGCCAGATCAACGAGGCCACACAGGACGAAGACCGCATCCGGCGCAATATCCAGAGCCTGAACAATGTCAGCGGCCAGCAGCAGCTCGTGCAGAACTACGCACGGCAGTTGGACACTCACGAACAACAGCTTGCCGGGCTGCGCGACAGGCAGGCCGAGCTGCAGAAAAAGAAATCCGCAATGCAGGCGGAACTGGACAAACTGATCGAAGCACTAGCGTTCTGAATACCGCGCCTGAGGCGCGTGGGCAGGCCGGGAGGTCCTACCCTACCGACTTCAACACCAGCACCGCGTTGAGGCCACCGAACGCGAAGGAATTCGACATCGCGTACTCTACCTGCTGCTCGCGCGACTGGTTGGGAATCACGTCGAGATCGCACTCCGGATCGGGCTGGTTGAAGTTGGCCGTCGGGGGGAGGACGCCATCGCGCAGGGCCAAGACCGTCGCCAGGCATTCGAGGGCCGCCGCGGCTCCCAATGCGTGGCCGTGCATGCTCTTAGTCGAGCTGACCGCGAGCTTGCCGGCATGCCCGCCGAAGACGCAGCGGATGGCGGCGGTCTCTGTAGGATCGTTGGCGGGCGTCGCAGTGCCGTGAGCGTTGATATAGCCGATCTGCCCGGGGGCGAGCCGGGCATCGTGCAAGGCGGCGATCATGGCGCGGGCCGCACCTTCTTTCGAAGGCTGGGTGATGTGGCAGGCATCGGAGCTCATTCCGAAACCGACGATCTCCGCGTGAACGCGCGCGCCACGTGCCAGGGCCGCCTC